>Ga0209709_10002048_pt1 | contig 17996 bp, 17 predicted proteins | sample ArcticOcean_MG_C_2_FD_187435 | JGI IMG/M metagenome (GOLD analysis project Ga0209709, IMG submission 187435) | Marine microbial communities from western Arctic Ocean - ArcticOcean_MG_CB4_136 (SPAdes) (version 2) | ecosystem: Environmental > Aquatic > Marine > Oceanic | place: Arctic Ocean... | reverse complement strand
GATTATTACACACCAATATAGTTGGGTGCACTTTTTTTGCAGCTGTCTCAGGCTCATCAGCCGCAACCTTAACTACAGTTGGTAAAATGTCGATTCCAGAGTTAAGAAAAAGAGGTTATCCAGAAAATATGACTATAGGAACGTTAGCTGGATCAGCTACCTTAGGTTTAATGATACCACCATCTTTAACTTTGATTGTTTATGGCGTTACAATTAATGAATCAATTGTACAATTATTTATGGCAGGTATATTTCCAGGAATAGTATTGGCATTTTTATTTATGGGGTATGTTGCGCTTTGGTCAACATTTAACAAAAACAAAATGCCACCAAAAGACCCTCAAATTAAATTAATTGAAAAAATTAAAAGCTCAAGATTTTTAATTCCAATATTTTCCTTAATTATTTTTGTGATTGGATCAATGTATATGGGGTGGACGACACCTACAGAAGCTGCATCTTTTGGGGTTATAGGGGGACTGATACTTGCAGCGCTACAAGGATCATTAACAATGAAAACATTTTTAGCAAGTTTAATGGGGGCAACAAAAACTTCATGTATGATAGCATTTATTTTAGCTGGTGGAGCATTTTTAACAATGTCAATGGGATTTACGGGCTTACCAAGATCTATAGCAGAATGGATTGCATCAATAGGACTGACAAATTTACAACTATTAATGTGTTTGATGGTTTTTTATATCGTACTTGGATGTTTTTTAGATGGTATTTCATCTATAGTTTTAACGATGGCTGTTGTCGAACCAATGATAAGAGACGCTGGGATTAATGTAATTTGGTTTGGAATATATTTAACTGTCTTAGTTGAAATGGCACAAATTACACCACCAGTTGGGTTTAACTTATTTGTATTACAAGGCATGACAAAACATGAAATGTATTTTTTAGCCAAATCAGCACTTCCAATGTTTTTAGTAATGGTGGTAATGGTATTTATAATGATAGCTTTTCCAGAACTTGCAACATATTTACCAAGCACAGTAAGGTCAGCAGGTGCTGGCTAAAAGTAGTATGAAACAAAATATTATTTTTGAAGAAATAAATAAAATAGGTGTGATAACATTAAATAGGGAAGAAGTTTTAAATGCATGGAATAAAAAAATGCGTTTAGAAATTTGTGCTATTTTTAAAAAAATAAAAAAAGAAAAAAAAATAAAAGCAGTTATTTTAACAGGCTCTGGAAAAAAATCTTTTTGTGCAGGACAAGACTTGAATGAATTAAAGGATTTTAAGCCTAATCAAATCAATTCTTGGATAGATGAATTTAAAGAGGTCTATACAGCTGTTAGATCGGCAGAAATACCAACAATATCATGCATTAATGGGGCAGCAGTAGGATCAGGATTTCAATTATCTTTATTAACTGACATACGAATTTCTCATAAAGATGCAAAAATTGGACAAGTTGAAATCAATTCGGGAATTGTGAGTGTAACAGGTCCTTGGATTATTAAAAAAGTGTTAGGCTTGTCAACTTCAATTGAACTTTCTTTAACAGGGAAATTAATTAATGGGAAAGATGCATTTAATAAGGGGATAATTCATTATTTAACCAATAAAAAAGATGTTATGAGATTGTCATTAAAAATTGCAAAAGAATTAGCTGAAAAACCGCAGAATGCCATGCGAATTACAAAAAAAAGATTTTGGGAAGTTTTTAGGGTTGGAATGAATGAAGCATTTGAAAGTGCAAAAAAATATCACAAAATGTCATTTGAGTCAGGTGAACCTCAACAAGCAACTAAAAATTTCTTAAAAAAATAATATTTTTTGATGAAGAGTTATTCATTACCAAATAAAAATATTTTAAATCTTTTAATTAATACTTCAAAAACTAATCCAAATCATATTTTATTTATTGAGAATAAAAATAATATTACAAGGAAAGGATTCATAGATAAAATTTTAAAGGTAAAAGGAGGATTAAAAAAACTAGGATTAAAAAAAGGAGATAGAGTATTAAGTTTATTAGATAACTCATATGAAGAGATTGTATTATTTTTTGCATGCATAACCTCTGGAATTATTTGGATTCCTTTAGGGTCAGAAAGAAAGGGCATTGGATTAAAGTATATTATAAAATTAACAAACCCTAAAATTATTTTTTCAAGGAATCTTAAACCAATAAATTTACCTAAAAATTTATTTAAAAAAATTTTTAAAATAAATAAAAATTTAAAAAATTTAGAAGAAGATAAAAATTTTTTTAATATTTTAAACTTAAATGAATTAAGTTGTATTATATTTACTTCTGGAACAACAGGCCCTCCTAAAGGGGTTATGGTTAGTCAAAAAATGTTATTAACCTCAGCTTATGCAACAGGAATAGCTGCAGATATTAATAAAAAAGATAAATTATTATTATGGGAATCTTTATATCATATTGGAGGATTGGAAATAATTATACTGGGTTTATTAGAGAATATTACAATAATTATTAAGAAAAAATTTTCTTCAAAGAATTTTTGGTTATTAGTAAGAAAATATAAAATTAGTAAATTACATTACTTAGGTGGAATTCTTGATATTTTATTAAAATTAGAAAATAACAAATACGACAAAAAACACAATATTAGACTAGGATTTGGTGCTGGTGCTAGATCTGATGTTGTTACTAAGTTTAAAAAAAGATTCAATATAAAATTGAGAGAAGTTTATGGTATGACTGAAGCATCAAGTTTTACAACAATCAATTTTAATCTAAAAAAAAATTCAATAGGTAAATCACTACCATGGTTTAATGTTAAAATTAAAAAAATAAATAATAAGAGTAAAGTTGGTCAAATCATAATAAAGGAAAAAATTAGTGGGTTGCTTACCAAAGGCTATTACAACGATAAAAAAGCCACTAAAGAACTATTAAAAAGAGATGGGCTTTATACAGGTGATGTGGCTAAACAAGATAAAAAGGGTAATTTTTTTTATATAGGTAGAATAAAAGATTCTATCAGAGTTAAAGGTGAAAATATTTCAGCTTGGGAAATTGAAACAACTTTAAATAAAAAAGATTTTATTTCAGAAAGTGCTATTTTAAAAACTAAAGCTGAAATAGGCGAAGATGATATTATAGCTTTAATTATTCCAAAGAGTGATATTCTAAATATTCAACAAATTATAAATAACTGTAGAAAAGATTTATCAAAAAACTATTTTCCTAGATACTGGTGTTTAATGAAAAAATTTCCAAGAACACCATCCTTAAGAATAGATAAAAAAAATATTAGTATTATTAAACTCAAATTATTTGATCAAATAAAAGGCAAGTTTATTAACATTGAATAAGTTATTACTTGGAATTAGCTATGTTAATAGCACTATTTAATTCCAAAAATTCTTCACAATTACAATTTTTTAAAACCTTTAATCTTTCGTTAGCTTTATCAATTCTATTTGTTTCAGCATAAAGCTCTCCAAGGTATTCATTTATACTGATATGTTGTGGATCTATAGCTAGCCCTTGTCCGTAATATATTTCTGCCATTGAAAAATCACCAACTTTTCTAAAAGAATAACCTAAGTAATTAAGTATATCAGGCTCATTTGGATTTTCTTCATTTGCTAGAGTGAAAAATCTTACAGCATCATTAAATCTTTTTTTTGCTTTATTTATTTTTCCTTTTTTGTCATACCTTTTTGCCTGCTTAAGAGCATCATACCCTTTTTTGAAGTTGCTATTTTTACCTTTCATATGCGATACATCATCTTTACCCGTATTCCACACACCATCTTTTTCAGACACATTCCCCTTGGTATAAATGAGGTTATTAAACAAAAGTGATATAAATAATAAAATTAGGTATTTTTTATTCATAATTTCATAGATTTTTAACCTATCTAACTAATATTTAGATTTTTTTGTTCCTTCAATTATTTGTTTTAATTCTTCATATTCTTCACATTTGCAACTTTTTAAAACTTCTAGTCTTTCTTTTGCCAAATCAACTCTATTAGTAACAACATATAGCTCCCCAAGATATTCATTTATGCCTTTATGATTAGGGTCAATTTGTAGTCCTTGTAGATAAAATGTTTCTCCTTTTTCATAGTCTCCGAGTTTTCTAGTCGTAAAGCCTAAATAATTTAGGGTATTTGCTTGTAGAGGTTTTTTTTTATTAGACTCGAGAAGAAGTTTTTGCGCTTTAGAATATCTTTTTTGTGCCTTTTCTATCTTTCCTTTTTTTTCATATTTTTTAGCTGCTTTAATTAAATTGTATGCTTTTGTGTAGCTTATCGAGTTACCAGAAGAGTCACTGGATGTTCCAGCTGAAAATGAATTATTAGCAAAAGCTATAATCATTATTAGAATATAAATAATTTTTTTCATCTTAATTAAATTTTTTTAATTTATTTAATGGTTTAAGTATAAAGTCATTATCAACTAAGTTATCTTTGATAGATTTGGCAGTTAATAATGAGCTTTCGTTATCTCCATGTATGCAAACCGAATCTATTTCACAAGGTATTTGCTTACCACTGAGACAATTTAGCGCCTGATTTCTTACCATATTTAACACATGTTTTTTTGCCTGTTCAGGATCTGTAATTAATGCATTAGGTTTTTTTCTAGAAACTAGGTTTCCATCATCTTCATAGTTTCTATCTGCAAATATTTCACAAGCTATATTCATATTAAGTTTTTTTGCTGCAATTTCCATTTTTGTACCTGTGGGCACTAAGTAAATAATATCTTTTTTAAGTTCATTAATTGCAGTTGCAAGTGTAGTGGCTAGCTCTAAATCTTCACATGCCATATTGTTTAGTGCACCATGTGGTTTTATATGTGTAACATTTTCATTATTTATTTGAGCTATCTTTTGTAGTATTTCATATTGTTCATAAATTAATTTTTTAATTTCTGAAGAATTTAAATTCATTCTTTTTCTTCCAAAATTTTCAGGATCATTAAAAGAAGGGTGAGCACCTATACTAACTCCATTTTTCTTAGAAATTTTAATAATCATCTCCATTGTTGATTTATCACCAGCATGATATCCACAAGCAATATTTGCAGAATTTACAATATTAAGTAATTTTGGATCATTCTCAATGGAATGAAACTTTGACTTTTCACCTAAATCACAATTGATATTAATTTCCATACACTTTAAGTCTAGAGTATAACATGGCATGATTAAAAATATATCTAATCTTGGCGATGCAGCTGTATACTGTGATTTTGGTTCTGAAGTTAATGAGACAATAAATACTAATGTTATTGATTATTTTAATCATTTATCACAATTAGCAAAAGAGGAAAAAATTTTAGGTATAACCAACTTAACTCCTTCTTATAATAAATTAATTATTAGTTTTGATTTAACTGTTACTAATTATAAAAACACAAAAGATTTAATAGAAAATTTAACTATTCCAAGGAATATAAAAAAAAATAATAAAAAAATTAAAATACCCGTTTGTTGTGAAGAAGAATATGGACTAGATTTTAAGAGGTTAGTTAAAAAATTAGATACAAGTAAAGATGAAATATTAAAGTTATATTTTAATAAAGAATATTTTTGTTATATGACAGGTTTTATTGCTGGAATGCCTTTCCTGGGAGACCTTAATGAGAGTATTAGATGTGATCGATTAGAGACACCAAGAGTCGAAGTTCCAAAAGGTTCAATAGGCATAACAGAACAATTTGCAAATATTTATACTTTTAAAAGTCCTGGAGGGTGGAATGTTATTGGAAATACTCCCAAAAAAATTTTTGATAATGAAAATTTAAATCAACCAGCATTAGTTAATCCAGGTGATAGAGTACATTTTTATCAAATAACAAAAGAAGAGTATTTAAATTGGAATGAATAATTCATATTTTGAAATTTTAAGACCTGGCATTAATACAACAATTCAAGACGAAGGTAGAAATCATTTGTATCATGTTGGAATAGCTGTAAGTGGTGCTATTGATCAAAGAAATTATAAATTAGCTAATCGTTTAGTTGGAAATCAATTAGATGAAGCAGTTATTGAATTTGCTTATCAGGGCCCTCTTATAAAATTAAAGAATGGAAAAATTAATTTTGCAATAACTGGTGATATACTTTTTAAAATTATTAGGAATAATTCTAATATAGAAGATGGTGAATGTTATAAGAGTTATATTTTAGAAGATGGAGATCAAATTGATATAATTTCTACTAAAAACTCTGCTTATGGTTATCTTTCTGTTGAAGATGGTTTTGAATTACAAAAAATTTGGAATAGTTATTCTATAAATACAAAAGCAAATATTGGACCTAATAATGGTAAAAAATATTCTTTAGAAGATAAAATTTATATAAAAAATTCAAATTTAAAAAAAATGATAAAAAGAAAAATAGACTATAATCAATTCACCGATAATATAATTAGAGTTATCAAAAGTACTAATTTTGATTATTTTCCAAAAGAAGCTAAAGAAAATTTTTTTAATGAAAGATTTTTAATTACTAATCTTGCAGATAGAATGGGCATAAGATTAAAAGGCCCAAAAATAGAAAATAATGTAAGTACTAATATCAAATCTGAAGGACTTGTAAGAGGAGTTATTCAAGTACCAGCAGATGGCAACCCAATCATAATGCTCTCAGACCATGGAACTATTGGTGGATACCCAAAAATTGCAAATGTCATTACAGCTGATCTAGACATTGTTGGACAATTAACACCAGGAACAAACATAAACTTTAAAGAAGTAAGCCTTGCAGAAGCTCAGAATATATTTAAAGCATATATCGAAGATACAAATAGATATTTAAATGAATGTAATTAATAAGATACCTGGACCATTATTAATTTTTATGGGCGCGTTAAGTTTAAGTTTTGGTGGACTTATTGTGAAGTCATTTGAAGGTGCAACTCTTTGGCAAATTTTATTTTGGAGATCAGTTTTTTTTGGATTAACAGTGTTAACTTTCTTAATACTTACATATAAAAAAAAAATTTTTAGTTCTTTTTATGCATCTGGATTACCAGGTTTTTTTGGAGGTATTATCTTATCTTTTGGATTTTGTGGGTATGTTTTTGCCATGTATAACACAACAGTTGCTAATACAAACTTTATAATTTCATTACAAATTTTGTTTTTAGCAATTTTTGGGTATTTTTTTCTTAAAGAAAGAATTTCAGCTGTTACATTAACATCAATTATTTTAGCTATTTCAGGTGTTTTTTTAATGGTAGGAAACTCATTGTCTCCTGGGGAGATGTCTGGAAATCTTGCTGCATTCACTATGCCGATAACATTTGCAGTTTTAATAATGATTGTAAGAAAGTTTCCTAAAGTAGATATGGTTCCAGCACAATTTATTGCTGGCATAAGTTCTTGTTTAATTGGCTTTTTTCTTTCTGATAAAATTATGATTTCATCACATGATATTTTTTTAGGATTTATTGCTGGATTTTTTCAAGTAGGATTTGGATTTATTTTTATTACAATAGGTGCAAGGACAACTCCATCAGCTATGGTTGGTATAATTATGTTGTCAGAGTCTGTGCTTGGTCCAATATGGGCATTTTTGTTTGCTAGTGAAAGACCATCTTCATTTACCTTAATAGGAGGTGCGATTATTCTTACTGCAGTTTTAATTCAGTTCTATTCCTTACTTATAACTAGTAAAAAAGAAAAAGTTATCGATTGACTCTGACTGTTTTCTAATAGATTATTTTGTTACGGGAGAGACTACATAATATCGTAGCGCCGAAGGAGCAACCACCCAGGAATCTCTCAGGCAAAAGGACCGTAAAGTATTAACTCTGGAAAGAGATTAAATTCTCGCCGAAGGAGCAAAACTCTCAGGCAAACATACAGATGGGTATAGAAGAGTTAATATGGAAAATAAAATTACAGCACTTAATTCATTACATAAAAAATATGGAGCAAAATTAGTTTCATTCGCAGGTTATGAAATGCCTATACAGTATTCAAAAGGCATTATTAAAGAACACAAAAGTACAAGAGAGAACGCAGGTATTTTTGATGTATCCCACATGGGACAACTATTTATTAAAGGAGATGATTTATTAGCTGAAGATCTTGAAAAAATTTTTCCAATAGAGTTAAAGAACTGTAAATTAAACCAATTAAAGTATAGTTTTTTAATGAATGATAAAGCAGGCATTCATGATGATTTAATCATTACAAAAGTAGATGGTGGATTTAACATTGTATTAAATGCTGCTTGCAAATATTCAGATTTTGAAATTTTGAAAAAATTATTAGGTAATAAATATGAAATGAATTTAAGTGAAGAATTGTCACTTATTGCCATTCAAGGTCCTGAGGCAGTAAAGATATTAGAAAAAATAATTCATGGTGTATCTGACCTAAAGTTTATGAATGGTAATAGTTTTAATTATTATAATGAGAGTATCTACATTACAAGATCAGGTTATACAGGTGAAGATGGCTTTGAAATATCAATAAAAAATAAACATGCAGAAATATTCACAGAAAACCTTATCAATGAAGGGGCAAATTTAATTGGATTAGGAGCTAGAGATACTTTGAGATTAGAAGCAGGACTTTGTTTGTATGGACATGATATGGATATTAACAAAAGCCCTATAGAGGCAAGCTTAAAATGGGCAATATCAAAAAACAGGATTATATCTGGTGGTTTTATTGGTTTTGAAAAAATTAAAACTCAAATAGAAAAAGGTGTAAAAAAAATAAGAGTTGGTATTAAACCAGAGGGAAGAATCATAGCTAGAGAAAAGACAGCAATATTTAGTGAGGATAATAAAAACATTGGTGAAGTTACAAGTGGAACTTTTGGACCAAGTATTCAAGCGCCAGTAGCTATGGGTTATATAGAAAGTTCATTTTCTAAAATTGATACAAAAATTTTTTTAGAAGTAAGAGGAAAAAAATACCCAGCAAGTATAAGTAATTTGCCATTTTATAAAAAAAGTTATGTGAAAGGAGTAAACAAATGAGTGATGTGAAGTTTTCTAAAGAACATGAGTGGATTAAATTAGATGGAGATATAGCTACTATTGGAATTACACAATATGCAACAGAAATGCTAGGAGATATTGTTTTTGTTGAATTACCTGACAAAGGTTCATCTGTTGTTAAAGATGGTAATGCTGGTGTTGTTGAGTCTACAAAAGCTGCAAGTGATGTTTACACACCTGTGTCAGGAGAAATTATAGAAAATAACCAGTCAATAATTGATGACCCTGCAAAGATTAATATTGACCCTGAGAATGAGGCATGGTTTTTTAAATTAAAGATTAAGGATAAATCAGAATTAGATTTATTAATGAATAAAGAAGAGTACGAAAAATTTTCAAAAGAAAGTGCTAGTTAAATGTTAAAAAATGCTCAAAAAGATTTCATCCAAAGGCATATAGGTCCATCTATAGATGAACAAAATATTATGCTTAAAGAATTAGGATATAAAAATCTTGATGAGTTAATAAAAGATACTGTACCAGAAAAAATCCTTCTCAAAGATAATTTAGATATTGGTGACCCTAATTCCGAATATAAAGCACTTAGAAAATTAAAAAATATTTCCAAAAAAAATAAAGTTTATTCAAGTTTTATAGGAATGGGTTATTATGGAACTTATACACCGTATGTAATACTTAGAAATATATTAGAAAATCCAGGTTGGTATACATCTTATACTCCATACCAACCTGAAGTAGCACAAGGTCGGCTTGAGATGCTACTAAACTTTCAACAAATGGTAATTGATTTTACAGGCATGGATATTGCAAACGCATCTCTTCTAGATGAAGGAACTGCAGCAGCTGAAGCTATGAGTTTAAGTTATAGAATTTCTAAAACTGAAAATAAAAAAGTTTTTGTTTCAAAGAATTGTCATCCACAAACTATTGATGTTTTAAAAACAAGAGCAGAACCATTAGGATTAGAAATAATAGTTGGAGATGAGAATAAAGATATCAAAGAAGATATAATTTGTGGTATTCTTCAATATCCAGGAACCTTAGGAGATATAAAAGATCCTAGTGAAGCTATTAGCAAAATACACAAGCAAAACGGAAAAGCAGTACTGGTGTGTGATTTGTTAGTTCTTGCAAAACTTAAAACGCCAGCAGAATTAGGAGCTGATATTGCGGTTGGCAGCTCACAACGTTTTGGAATTCCGATGGGTTATGGAGGTCCACACGCAGCATTTTTTGCTACCAAGGATGAGTATAAAAGATCAATGCCAGGAAGAATAGTTGGCGTATCAGTAGATAAACATGGTAAAAAAGCTTATAGACTCGCTCTTCAGACTAGAGAACAACATATAAGAAGAGATAAAGCAACGAGTAATATTTGTACAGCTCAAGCATTATTAGCAATAGTCTCTGCTGCATATGTTGTCTATCATGGTCCTGAAGGTATCAAAAAAATTGCAGAGAGCGTATCTCAATTAACAAAAAACTTTGCAGATAAATTAAAACAGTCTGGATATGAACTTTATTCTGATTATTTTTTTGATACAGTAGCAGTAAAGACCTTAGATAAAACAGATAAGATCTATAAAAATGCCTTAGATCAAGGAGTTAATATCAGAAAGGTAAATTCTGAAATGTTAGCAGTTTCTTTTGATGAGAGAAAAAATCTTTATAGAGCAAATCAGTTATTAAAAATTTTTAACTGTTCTGAAACTATAAAAGAAACTATGAACGAAGGTTTATCTAATATACCAAAAAATTTATTAAGAACTTCAACTTATTTAAATCATCCTGTTTTTAATATCTATCATTCTGAAACTGAAATGCTTAGATATTTAAAAAAATTAGAAGACTCTGATATTGCTTTAAACAAATCAATGATTGCTTTGGGGTCATGCACGATGAAGCTTAATGCAGTTTCTGAAATGATACCAGTTACATGGAAAGAATTTTCTCAACCACATCCTTTTTCTCCTGTAGAACAAATGGATGGTTATAGAGAGTTATTTATTGATTTAAAAAATTGGTTAAGGTCAATCACGGGATTTTCGGGCGTTTCATTGCAACCAAATGCTGGAGCTCAAGGAGAATTCGCTGGTTTAATGGTGATACGTAAATTTCATGAGAAAAATAATGAAACTAATCGTAAGGTTTGTTTAATTCCAAGTTCTGCACATGGAACAAATCCAGCAAGTGCTCAAATGGTTGGTATGAAGGTTGTTGTTGTTAAATGTGATCAACATGGAAATGTTGATTATGAAGACTTAAAGAAAAAAACTGAAGAACATTCAGATAATTTAGCAGCATTAATGGTGACTTATCCTTCAACACATGGAGTTTTTGAGGAAAAAATAACTGATATTTGTGATCTTATTCATAGTCATGGTGGACAAGTTTATATGGATGGAGCAAATTTAAATGCATTGGTAGGAATTGCAAAACCTGGAAATTTTGGTCCAGACGTTTGTCATATAAATCTACATAAAACGTTCTGTATACCTCACGGAGGTGGTGGACCAGGTATGGGGCCAATAGCGTGTAAAAAACACTTAGAAATTTTTTTACCAAAGCACGCAGTAATAAAAGATTGTGGTCCTGCAACAGGAATGGGAGCTGTGTCGGCAGCACCTTGGGGCAGTTCAAGCATTTTATCTATTTCATGGATGTATATAAAGATGATGGGATCCGAAGGTTTAAAAAAAGCTTCTCAAATCGCAATACTTAACGCAAATTATATTGCACACAGATTAAAAGACTCATTTCCAATTTTGTACAAAGGTAAAACTGGGAATGTAGCTCATGAATGTATTATAGATATTAGAAAAATAAAAAGTGACACAGGCATAACTGAAGAAGATATTGCAAAACGATTAATTGATTTTGGTTATCATGCCCCAACTATGTCGTGGCCTGTAGCAGGTACTATGATGATTGAACCTACGGAAAGTGAAAGTTTGATTGAAATTAACAGGTTTTGCTCTACGCTTCAGAAGATAAAACAAGAAATAGATAAAATCCAATCTGGTAAATTTGATAAAATTGATAATCCGCTCAAGAATGCGCCACATACACACGTTGAATTAACTTCAAATAAGTGGAATCATAAGTACGAAAGAGAAGAGGCCGCTTATCCTTCTGAATTTTTAAGGACAGCTAAGTATTGGCCTCCTGTTGCTAGAGTAGACAATGTTTATGGAGACAAAAACTTATTTTGTACATGTCCATCAATGGAAGAGTACGAAGACACAGCAGCTTAAAAATTTATCCAAATGAAAATTGCAGTAGTTGGATCAGGTATTTCAGGGTTAAGTGCTGCATATTATCTATCTAAAAAACATAAAGTAGATTTATTTGAAAAAGAAAACCAATTTGGTGGCCACGCTAATACAATAAAGGTAATTTATGACAATAAAAAAGAAGTGGAAGTTGATATTGGATTTATGGTTTTTAATCAAAAAACATATCCAAAATTAATTAACTTTTTTTCTGAAAATAAAATAGCAATAGAGAAAAGCGACATGTCATTTTCAATAACTGTAAGTGGTAGTGATTTAGAGTATTGTGGTAAAGGCATAAAAGGAATTTTTTCAAATAAAAAAAATTTATTTAATTTAAAATTTATTAAAATGTTTTTTGAAATAATTAATTTTTATAAAAAATGTGAAAACATAGAAATTGAAAAAATTAAATCAATAACTTTAGGAGAGTATTTAAAAGAAATAAAAATTTCAGATTATTTTATTAATTATCATATTATCCCAATGATTTCAGCAATTTGGTCAATGCCCACATATGAGGCTACACAAATACCATTATCATTTTTTTTAAATTTTTTCAAGAATCATGGACTTTTTAAAATAAAAAATAGACCTCAATGGTATACAGTAGGAAATCGAAGCAAAACATATGTTGATAAAATAATTAATCAAATCAGCGGTGAATATTTTAAAAATTATAATATAAATAAAATTATTAGAAATAATTTAGGAGCTAAAATTTATTATGGAGAAGAGAATGAATTTTTCAATTATGATAAAGTTGTAATTGCAACTCATGCAGACGACGCATTAAAAATAATTGAAAATCCAACAGTAGATGAAGAGCTAATATTAAAAAATTTTAAATATAGGGAAAATACTGCAGTTATTCATTTTGATGAAAGTATTATGCCAAAAAAAAAGAAGACCTGGTGCTCTTGGAATTCATCTATGAGCGTAGACAATATTGAAAAAACATCAGTTACATATTGGTTAAATCAATTACAAAACTTAAAAATAAGTAAAGATATTTTTTTAACAATAAACCCATTTAGAGAAATACAAGCTGATAAAATATTCAAAAAAGTTAAATTCACTCACCCTTACTATGATGTAGAAGCATTATATAATCAGAGCAATTTATATAAAATTCAAAATAAAAAAAATATTTTGTTTTGTGGAAGTTATTTTGGTTATGGTTTTCATGAGGATGGAATAAAGTCTTCAATTGAAATGCTAAAAACACTTAATGATTAAAAATTCTTCTATTTACACAGGAACTGTAATGCACAAAAGATTTAAACCAAAAGTGCATGCTTTTAATTACAAAGTATTTTCTTTACTTATTGATCTATCTGAACTGGATATGTTAGATAAAAGTTTAAAGCTATTTTCTTACAACAAATTTAATATTATTAGTTTTTATAGTAAAGATCATGGACCAAGAGATGGTAGCTCACTTAAAAAATGGGTTTTAGGTAATTTACAAAAAAACAATATTGAAATAAAAGATATTCAGATAAAACTTTTATGCTATCCTCGAATATTTGGTTATGTGTTCAACCCACTAAGTGTGTTCTACGTATATAATAAAAATTCAGATTTAATATCTATCCTTTATGAAGTTAAGAATACATTTGGTGAACAGCACACATATGTTTTTAAAACTAAAAAAAATGAAAATTTAATTCAACATGTATGTAAGAAAAGATTTTATGTCTCACCTTTTATAGAGATGAATTGTGTCTATTTTTTTAGACTATTAAAACCAGGTAATAAAATTTCTGTGATTATTGAGCTACAAGATCCAGAAAGTAAAATTCTTTATGCATCACAAGAGGGTATAAAAAATGAATTAAATAATAAGACTTTAATCAAATCCTATCTAAAACATCCATTAATGACATTTAAAATTATATTAGCGATACATTTTGAGGCATTTAAACTATGGACAAAAGGAATTAAATTTATAAAAAAAAAAATTAAAATTAAAAATAAAATTACAATTGAAAACTAATGCTAATCTATAAAATCTGTGATTCAATCGTATTTAATTCGTTAAAAAGCATTAACCATGGTTTTCTTGAAATTACAAAAATTAATGGAGAAATTTTAAATTTTGGAGACCCAAAAGATGATTTAAAAGTTTCTGTAAAAATTAAAGATGAAAGTCTTACTTATAATTTAATCAAAAGTGGCAGTATAGGATTAGGTGAATCATATATGAGGGATTCTTTTACAACCAATAATCTCTCTAACTTAATTGAACTAACAGCTATAAATATAAAAATTATTTATAAGTTTTCAGGTATTTTTGATTTACCATTAATTAATTTTTTAAAGAATAAAATTATAAAAAATACAAAAAATAGAAGTAAAGTTAATATTGCAAAACATTATGATCTTGGAAATGATTTTTTCTCTCTATGGTTAGATAATACCTTAACTTATTCAAGTGCAATATTTGATAGCCCTAAACAAGAACTTTCTCTTGCACAAAATAATAAGTATCAAAAATTAATTGATCTTTTAAAACCAGTTACTGGTAGTAAAGTTTTAGAAATTGGATGTGGATGGGGTGGTTTTGCTGAATATTTAGGTACTAATTACGATGTTAAGTTAGATTGCATAACTATTTCTAAAAGACAATACGAATTTGCGAAAAAGAGAATTCATAAATGTGGACTTAATGAGAAAGTTAATATTGAAATAAAAGATTATAGAGACCTTAAAAATAGATATGATCATATAGCCTCTATAGAAATGATTGAAGCAGTAGGTCAGAATTACCTAGACAGTTATTTTAACACAATCAAGCACAACCTAACACCGTCAGGAACAGTTGGTATCCAAGCTATAACAATTGATAATAATTTATTTGAAAGATATAAAAATAAGCAGGATTTTATACAAAAATATATTTTCCCTGGTGGATTTTTACCTTCTAGAATTGAATTGCAAAATTATGTTAATACTAATGGTTTAAAATTTGGAGAATACAATTCATATGCTGATCATTATTCAGATACACTTGTTATTTGGAGGGAAGAATTCAATAAAAAATGGGACATAATCAAAGAACAAGGTTTTGATTTAACTTTTAAAAAGATGTGGCAATTCTATCTTTCTTATTGTGAGGCCGGTTTTAAATCCAAAAATATAGATTTGATCCAATTTTCTTTATATAATAAATAAACATATGAAAATTATATTTACTTTAATAATTATAACTTTATTAAATAGCTGCACAGGAAACGATATGAAACCAACAGACTTTAAAGACCAAAAACCAAGATTAATTATAGAAGAGTATTTATCAGGCAATGTAAAGGCTTGGGGAATCTTACAAAATAGATCAGGTAAAGTAACTAGACAATTTTCAGCAAATTTAAATGGAAAGTGGGATGGTAAGCAATTAATTTTAAATGAAAAATTTATTTGGAATGATGGTGAAATTCAAGAAAGACAGTGGATAATTGATAAAATTGATGAACATAATTATGAAGGTACAGCTGGTGATGTAGTTGGCAAAGCAAAAGGTTACTCATACGGACCTGCATTTAAATTTGAGTATGTTTTATTAGTACCTGTTAAAGGCAAAGAGATGAAAATTACATTCGATGATTGGATATTCATGCAAGATGAAAAAGTTGCAATCAATAGAGCTGTAATGACTAAATTTGGTATAAAAGTTGCTGAACTTACAGTTATGTTTGTGAAGGATTAGTAATTTATTTTTTGTATCCCATTTCAACAAGTTTAAAATAAATACTATTAGGCAATATTCTTAAAAATTTCAAAAAATATGTAAAACCCTTAGGAAAATGAATTTCGAATCCTTTTTTCTTGATTAATCCTAGATAGATTTGTTCAGCTGCAAATTCTGCTGATTTAATCATTGGCATTGGAAAATCATTTTGATCTGTCATTGGTGTTTTGATAAAACCTGGGCTCACGAGGGAAATTCTTATATTTTTTCTTTTCATTTCAAATTGAAGACTTTCTGCAAAGCTTGTTAAAGCTGATTTGGATGCACAATAAGCTCCTGCAGCAGGTAAACCTCTGTATCCAGCAACAGAAGAAATGATAGATATTTGGCCACTTTTTTTATCATTATAATAATCATAAACAGAGTTAATAGAATTCATTGTACCAAAATAATTAACTTCCATAATTTTTCGTATTTTTTCTAAATCGAATTTTTTTTCAGATTTAGGATCGTGTATTCCAGTACCAAATATGGAAATTTCAATATTCTTAAATTTTTCAACAATATTTCTAAAAACAGTTTTGCATTGTTCAATATTAGTAACATCCAAAGGAAAAGAATGAATGTTTTCATTTTCTTGTTTTAGTTCTTGTAGTAAATTTTCACGTCTAGCAGATGCGGCTACTATCCAGCCCTCATTAGCAAATTTTATAGCTAGAGCTCTACCAATTCCACTACTAGCACCTGTGATCCAAATAACTTTTTTATCTTCCATAAATCAATGTATAATATGAATATGCTAAAAAACAAAATTGTATCTTTCGTTCTGTTTGCTCTAGCCACATACTCAGCTTCAGTTATTGGTGTGTTAGTAACAATTGACTTTAAGGAACCTTGGTATTCATTACTTATCAAACCATCTTTCAATCCACCTGATTGGATTTTTGGACCTGTCTGGACAACTCTTTATTTAATGATGACAATTGCTATGTGGAATTTTTGGCACAGCAAAAATAGAAATATGAATACAGTTTATATTTATTTTATTCATTTAATTTTTAATACAACTTGGAGTGTAGTTTTTTTTGTTTTCCACAAAATTACTTTAGCCCTAATTATATTAATAATTTTAATATTATTGATAATTATTCTCATTATAAGATTTAGACGTGTCAACTTGCTTAGTTATTATTTAATGATTCCCTATTTACTTTGGTGTTTCTATGCACTACTGCTGAATTTAAGCTTAATAATATTAAATTAAAGAATATTTATGGATGATATTGTAATAGTTGGTGGTGGAATAATTGGAGCATCTACAGCTTACTTTCTATCTAAAGAAGGTAGAAAAGTTAAAGTTATCGAAAGAGATCCAACTTACAAACAAGCATCCTTCCCCCTTTCTCTTGGAGGATTTAGAAGACAGTTTTTTCAAAAAGAAAATATCTTATTAGGAAAATTTGCAAAAGAATTTATTTCTCAGATACCAGAGTTATTAAAAACTGAAAAAAACCCCAAACCAACTGCGAGTATGGTTGCAAATGGATATCTTTTGATGTTTGGTCCAGAACATGCTGAGGAACAATATAAGGCATTAGAAAACCATAAAGCTTGTGAAGCTGGTACAAAAAATATTAAAGGTTCAGAGTTATCAAAAATATTTCCTTACATAAACAATGAAGGAATTGAAACAGCAACTTTTACAGATAATCAAAGTGAAGGTTGGATTGACCCATTTATGTTTCATGGGGCACTTAAAAGTAAAGCAATGGAACTTGGTGCAGAATTTATCAAAGGTGATGTAAAAAGTATTTCAGAAATAAAAGCTAAAACTATTATTTCTGCAGCTGGTTGCTGGACAAATGAATTGTTGGCAGATATTCCGGTAGTTCCTCAAAAACATACTGTATTTAGAGTCAAATGCCCAACTCATATTCCTGAAATGCCTTTATCTGGAGATTTAACAACAGGAGTTTATTGGAGACCAGAAGGTAAAGAATATTTAGCTGGTTCACCGAATTCAGTTTTTAATGCAACTGATCTAGAACCTGCTTGGAATGATTTTGAAGAAATAGTTTGGCCAGCATTAGCACAAAGAATTCCAG
>Ga0209709_10002047_pt1 | contig 18006 bp, 14 predicted proteins | sample ArcticOcean_MG_C_2_FD_187435 | JGI IMG/M metagenome (GOLD analysis project Ga0209709, IMG submission 187435) | Marine microbial communities from western Arctic Ocean - ArcticOcean_MG_CB4_136 (SPAdes) (version 2) | ecosystem: Environmental > Aquatic > Marine > Oceanic | place: Arctic Ocean... | reverse complement strand
TAAATTTTAGATTGTCCAATTCATTTTGGGTGAGACCATCAAGTTCAGCTGCTTTAAGCAAGACTTCAGTTTTATCTTCAGCAATATTTTTTGAAAAGCTAATCTCAAGGTCTATTAATCTTTTTTCAATTTCAATCAATCTCATTTTTTTATCTTCTGGTAATTGATGTCCTGCATCAATAAAATCTTTTTCTAATTCACTGAGATACTTAGCTGATTCTGGGTCTAGTCCAGCACTATTAATTGATTTAAACTTATCGTATAGTTCTGTGTCAATTGTTACCTCTAAAAGATAATTCTCAATAATTGACTGTGCTTCATTTCCATAGTCCCTTATTTCTTTGGAGCTACTTACATCTGCTAAAAAAGTAACTCTTCCAGACAAATCAGAAATAATTCTCTCAAATAAATCAAACATGGACAACTCTGGCGTATTAGATTGTTTAATTTTGGAGATTAACTCGCTACTTTTTTCAAGAGTTTCTTTGACATCCGACACTAAGTCACTTTTTGTTATACTTGAATAGTCAAACATTCATCTCCTTTAAGTTTTTTATGATAGTATTTGTCTTATGGATATCAAACTTGAATTTTGTGTAGTTTGAAACTACACACCTCGTGCAGTTAGTACGATCGAAGACATTTTAGAAAAATATGGCCAAAAGGTTAACTCAATAAATTTAATTCCTGGATCCGGAGGAGTATTTGAGTTACATCTAAACGAAGAGCTTCTTTATTCAAAGCTAGAGACAGGAAGACACACAGAAGAAGGAGAGATTCTAGGTCTTATTGAAAAAGCACTTAGTTGAATATACCCTTTGACCTCGCTCTACAAGAATTAATATTTCTTGGATTTCTAGTATTTATTTCAGCATCAGTTCAGGGCGTTCTAGGCTTTGGCTTTGCCGTTATAGCCTCACCAATAGTCGTCCAAATTAATCCCTCACTAGTTCCCCAGTTACTTGCACTACTAGGTTTCCCGTTGGCTTTAAGAGTTTTCTTGAGAGAGAAATCAAAAGTCGATTGGAAACCAATGAAATTTCTTATTATTGGACGAATAATCGGTGGGCCAATTGGTCTATATTTTCTAACTACCCTCGACCCCAAACCATTATCAATTTCAGTCGGAGTAATAGTACTTAGTGCTGGATTAGGATCTTTTTTTGGATGGAACGTAAAAAGAAACCCAACAAATTCTTTTACTGCAGGAGCTCTTTCAGGAATTTTCGGGATGATTGCTGCAATAGGAGGTCCTCCAGTAGCAATTTTATATAGAGGAACTAAGGGTGATGAGTTTCGACCTTCATTAAATGCTGTATTTACTTTAGGCATTGTTATTACTCTTTCATTACTATTTTTTACTGGAAATTTAAACATGGAACATATAATTTTATTTCTATATCTAATCACTCCTGTTTTATTGGGTATTCGTTTTTCAACTTCAATGTTCTCCTTGGTTTCAGATAAATTAATTGCGGATGCAGTGACTTATTTCTCAATAATTTCTGGTGTCATAGTTGTATATAGAAGTATATTTTAATTTATTTCGTTGCCAGTGATTACTAACATATGAACATATGTTATTGAAAGCAATATTTGCAGGAGCTCTATATTTTCTGAGTTTTCCTCCATTCGACTATTGGTACCTAATAGTTCCTTCAGTTTATTTTTTTTATAGTTCGACAATTACAGCAGAAAGAGTATTTAGTAATGGCTTTGTTTTTGGAAGCATTGCCTATGGGGTAATTTTATTTGGCATTCAGTCAATTGGTTACGAAGCGTGGATACCTCTAGCTATTCTTATGGGATTGATGTATGGATTTTACAGTAAGGCACTTAAATTTATAGCAACTAAAACAAACAATAATCTATTTGCTTTAGTAGGAGTAATCAGCGGTTTTGGACTCTTAAGATCTTATTTTCCTTTTGGGGGTTTTCCATGGGGATACTCCGCAACCGTTTTATTGACTGGATACCAAGATAATATATTTTTTCTCTTGGTTCCAAAACTTTTTAAAACCTTTGGACCCATTGGGTATTCTCTTTTATTAGAGAGTTTTATATTATTTTTATATCTATTAATCAGAGGCAAGGAAGAACGCAGAAATGAATTAAAAAAATTCTTGATAATGATAATCATTTTTGCAGTTCCTCTGATTTTTTCAGAAATATACGTAAGAGAAGACATTACTAAAGAAATTGAAGTATCAATTATACAAGGAAACAGTCCATGCCCAGGGACGAAAAATAAATGTGAAAATGAAAGACAACGTATATATGAAAACCATCTATCACTTACTAAATCTTTAAACAGTGAGCGGAATGAAAAAGACAACGGAACTCCCAGACTTATTGTTTGGGCTGAGAGCTCAAGTGGTTTTAAAAATGATCCTAAAGAAAATTCCGAAACCTTAAACCAGATAGCTTCTGAAATTAAAAGGCTAAAGGCAGCTTTTTTAATTGGGGGAGATAGACCATCAAATCCAGGTGAATTTGAAAACTATGGAATTTTTATTAATGAAAATGGTGTAATTTCTGGAGAATATCTGAAGCAGCATCCGGTGCCTTTTGGAGAATATATTCCTTTTCGAAAATACTTAGATTGGATACCACCTCTCGCACTTGTTCCTAGAGATATGGTCCGAGGTTCAAACCAAGAAGTGTTTACTACTATTCAAAATGAGATTAAAATTTCTCCAGTGATTTCTTTTGAAGGTTCTTTTGATAGATACATAAGAAGAAGTGTCAAGATGGGTGCAGAATTAGTTGTGATTTTAACTAATCAGGCAAGCTTTGGAAAGAGCGGTATGTCAGACCAATTTATTCTTATGTCTAGAGCTAATGCAATCTCAAATAATAGAGATATTGTTCATGCTGCGATAACAGGTAAATCAGCCTTCATAAGTGGAATTGACGGCGATGTTTACAGTTCCTCAGATCTTTTTACAGACGAGGTGCTTACTCAAAAAATTAAAACATCTAACACAAATACTCTCTACACAAAATGGGGAAATTATTTGAACTACTTATTAATCTTTTCTGGTTTTATTAACTTATTTCTTAGAAGAAGCACTTAAAACTAGTATTAATATCAGATTACTTTATATTTCAGATTCAATAATTGGTAGACCCCTAGCAGCGGCAGCTTCCACAGTGCCTTCTTGAAAAGCTCTCAGCCCAAACTTTGGCAAAACTGCAAAAATATGATCAAAGATATCAGATTGTATTCCCTCATATTCAACCCAATCTGTTGTATTTGTAAAAGTATATAACTCCAAAGGAACACCCGCTGCGGTGGGAGAAAGCTGTCTTACTAATAAGGTCATAGTTTCTGTATCAAGTCCTTCGTGATTTTTTAAATAATTAACAAGATACGCTCTCAAGATTCCAAGGTTAGTGAGTCTTCTTTTCTCTTTTTCTTCTTCAATTGAAGAGTTATATTTTTCGATATCTTCTATTTTTTGTGAGAGATACATATTTACTGAAGGTATTTCTTTTAATTTATCAATATCTTTTTTTTCCATAAACTTAACACTGGATATATCTATTGAGATAGACCTTTTTATTCTCCTACCTCCATACTCTGACATTCCTCTCCAGTTTTTAACAGAAGTTGTAACTATCTTTGAGGTAGGGATAGTTGTGATAGTTTTGTCCCAGTTTTGTACTTTTACAGTGTGCAAGGCAATATCAATTACATCTCCGTCAGCACCATATTCTGGAACTTCTATCCAATCTCCATTTTTAATAATGTTATTCTGACCAATTTGAACTGAAGCTATAAAGGATAAAATTGTGTCCTGAAAAACTAATAATAATACCGCCGTCAGTGCCCCCAGGCCACTTATATAGTAACTAACTGATTGACCACTTATTACTGCAAAAATAATTATGAATATAAATGTGTTAATAATTATTTTTACAATCTGGACGTAACCCTTTATTGGTTTATTTCGCAAGGAATCAATATTTTCAGAGACTTTATTTAATACATTCAACATTTCAAGAAATGTTAGTCCAACAAATAGTGTTAACAGCGCACTAGAAACCCGAGTTGAAATTTCAGTATCAAATATATCTAAATTGAATTGAGGCGTCGCAATTAAGAAGTTAAAGATAACTAAAACAAACACATAAGAAACCCTATTTAGAAATTTTTTATCGAGGAAAAGATCATCTATGTACGTAGTTGTTTTGCTTGCACCACGTTTAATTATTGGAAAAACAATTGACCTGAGCATTAGGTAGGTAGCAACAAGAATTCCAACTAATAAAGCAAGTATTGGTAAATCTGATGTCGTAAAATTTATCATAAGTTAATCCTACCCTAAAAACCTTTTTGTTGGCTTGTCCAGGGTGCTGGTGATTCGTTTATGAACTCATCTACACTTGGACCTCCAAGAGATTGAAGTTTATTTTGTCCAACAATGTATGAAATAACCAATAAAACAATTGTTGTTTGATTCGATGATAGAAGTTTAATTGTTACAAGTATTTCAGGTGAGTTAAAAAAGATTATCTGTAATCCACCTTTTGTAAAGAGGTATAAAGTCCAGATCACAGCCACTCTTGTGTATGCTGGACGAACTTGCTCATGAAGGTACCATTCTTGAGGCCATTTTCGAATTGCTTTGGAGCTATAAATTGTGAAAGGTTTTTTAATTAGTATCGAAACTAAACCAACAAGAGCTATAGCTATATCTCTTATAATTCCTGGAATAAAAAACCCTGAAGCGCTTCCTTGAATTCTCGCTAAGAGAAGAGCTCCCAAGGTACCGATTAATCCATAAAATACAAATTTTAAATTTTGTTTTTTTAAAAGACGATACAGTAACAAGATTAGGAGCAAGACTCCGGTGTATAAAATTGCCTTATTGAGATCTATAAAATTATTTACCACTACGAAAAAGAGTGGAGCAATAACCGAGTCAAAAACCCCTTCTTGGTTAAAGTTTAGTTCTTTTAACTCTTCTTTAATTTCTAGATATTTTGCGTAGAATTTTTTCAATTTAGTTGAACTTATCATTGAAAGATTCCTCATCATTCAATAATGAAGTCTCCTTCTCAATAAAATCAGAAATTGAATTTATGTCAACTTTAAATTTTTTAGATAGTTTTTTCACCATATCTTCTGTTGATGAATCCTCAAATGTTAAATTCTGAATTGACCTATAAGCTTCGTCTCTTTCTATACCATTCTTGACCAAAGCTGAAAGAATTTTTTGACTGTTTAACTTATCTGCTGCGTTATTAAGATTTTTTTCAATAGACTTATAGTTGATGTGAAGACCTTCAAAGATTGCTGTCAAATCTTTTGCCATAAAGCAGATTAAGTTGAAAGTATCCGGAAGGATAATTCTTTCAACAGACGAATTAGAAATATCTCTTTCATGCCAAAGGGTGATATTTTCCATGCTGCTTAGGGAGTAACCTCTTACTACTCTTGCTAATCCAGTAATTCTTTCACTAGTTATTGGGTTTTTCTTGTGAGGCATAGCAGAGGAACCTTTTTGTCCATCTTTAAAGGGTTCACTCAGTTCTGAAATTTCTGATCTCTGGTAGCCCCTGATATTTGTTGAAATCCGTTCAAAACCACTTGCAAGGATGGCAAGAGTCGTAACAACTTCTGCATATCTATCTCTAGCTACAATTTGACTGGCAAAAATTTCAGGCTCTAGCCCAAGTTTATTAAGTGTGAGTTTTTCAATATTTTCATCTACTACAGTATGATTTCCTACCGGACCACTCAATTTTCCTATGGAAATTGTAGCTATACATCTCTCCAAGCGAACTTTGTTTCTTTTTATTTCTTGATACCAATTACCAAAAATGTTACCCAAAGAAGTTGTTTCTGCAAAAATGCCATGAGTTCTTCCCACTACAGCTGTGTTCATTTCTTGTTTTGCCTTAAGTTCAAGTTCTTCTATAAGTTCTTCTAAAAGATGAGTAGTTATATGTAGAGATTCTTTTATCAGTAAACTGTTTGCTGTATCTACAACATCAGAGCTTGTAAGGCCATAATGAATCCAATTAGAGTTCTCTCCTACTTTAGTTTGGAGGACGTCAACAAAAGAAGCTAAATCATGGTTCGTAATTTTTTCTCTTTCGTAAACTTCATCTACTAGAACTTCTGTTTTTGCAACTACTGAAGAGACCCCACTGGGTGAAATATTATTTTCCTCCAAGGTTTCTAGGTATTTTTGTTCTACAAGTTTCCAGGTATCAAATTTGTTTTGATCATTCCAAATTTTTTCAATTTCGGGGTATTGGTATCGCTCAATCATTAGTAATAACTATATTTTGGTTCCTTTCAGGTCCTACGGATATAAAAGTAATTGGTACACCAACTAATTCTTTTATTCTATTCAAATATGTTTGGGCATTGAGAGGAAGTTCTTCAAAACTTCTAACCCCTGTAATGTCTTCAGACCATCCTTTAAATGTTTCGTAAATACCTTCTGCAGAGTGGATCTTTTTTTGATCAACAGGATAGTTGTCTAATATTTCATCATCCACAAGATATTGTGTACATAATTTGAGTTCTTCTAATCCGCTTAAGACATCTAGTTTTGTAATAAACAGTTCTGAAAGTGAATTAACTCTTACAGCGTATTTAAGTGATACTATATCTAGCCAGCCACATCTTCTCTTTCTTCCAGTAACAGTCCCAAACTCAGCCCCTTTTTCTATAAGATAATCACCTATTTGGTTTTTTTGTTCAGTTATAAATGGACCAGTTCCCACCCTTGATATGTAAGCTTTTGTTACACCAACAATTTTTTCAAGATTTAACGGACCAATACCTGAACCAATTGCAGCATTTCCAGATGTGGTATTCGAACTAGTTACGAAAGGATATGTTCCATGGTCAACATCCAACAAAGTTCCCTGAGCTCCTTCAAAAATAACATTTTTACCACTTTTTAAAGAATCAGCAATTAATAGAGAAGTATCGGAAACAATATTTTTAACATGTTCTCTGTAAGTATCGAATTCCGTAATAACTTCATTTAAATCCAAAGGTTCCGAATCGTAAATTTTTGTTAATACTTTATTATTATTGTTTAGATTTAGCTCTAACATCTCGTCAAAAACTTTTTTATCGATAAAATCTTGCATTCTGATACCAACTCTTCCAATTTTATCTGTATAACAGGGTCCAATTCCTCGTTTAGTTGTTCCGATATTATTTTCTCCAAGATCAGCTTCGATTAGAGTATCTAAAATTTTGTGATACGGCATTATTATGTGTGAATTCGCAGAGACAACAAGTTTTGAGGTGCTCACATCCTTATTATTTAGCATTTCTATCTCGTCTATCAAAACTCCAAGGTCAATAACACAACCAGAAGCAATAACAGGTATACAGTTTTCGTAAAGAACACCTGAGGGAATTAAAGATAAAGCTAATTTTTCATTTTCGACAACAATAGTATGTCCAGCATTGTTGCCTCCTTGAAACCTAACAACGAGATCTGCCTGTGAGGCAAAAAAGTCTGTGACTTTACCCTTTCCTTCATCTCCCCACTGGGCTCCAAGTACTACGGTTGCAGTCATGCAAACTCCTTTAACTCAAGATTAGATAATAATGCTTATTTTTATTTATCTTTAACGATTTCTTAGCGAATTAATAAACTAATGCAACTTATTTATACATTAAATGAATATTTTTAGTCATTTAGTTGGATTTGCATTACTATATTGGGATTAGATTGCTTTTCAATGAAGTAGTCTACTTATATATAAGGAGAAACATTGAATAAAAAAACAATAGTATCTCTGCTTGTACTCGCATTAGTAGCTGTAGCTTGCGCTACAGATACAACAGAAGATGCGGCAGAAGTAGTTGTTGAGTTAACAACACTTGAAACAGTTACCGCACGAGGATTCCTCAAATGCGGTGTTTCAGGATCTGCTGTAGCATTTTCAGAGACTCAAGCCGATGGTTCTGTAACCGGTATTGATGCAGACTACTGTTACGCAGTAGCAGCAGCAGTATTTGGAGATTACAGCAAAGTTGAGTTCACAGCGTTGACAGCTGCAGAGAGATTTACAGCATTGTCAGCTGGTGAAGTTGACCTATTAATAAGAAATACAACATGGACACAATCTCGTGATACCGATCTTGGTAACGATTTTGGGCCAACAACTTATTATGATGGACAACAGTTGATGGGTAGAAATTCCGACGGACTTTCAGCCTCATCATCACTTGCAGACATCGACGGTCTAAGAGTTTGTACTAATGCTGGAACAACAACAGAGAAAAACATTACTGAAGGAGCAGGTCTTGTAGGCGCAACTATAGAACTTGTAACAGTTGAAGCATTCCCAGAAGCTATGGAGAAATTCCAAGCAGGAGAATGTGATCTTGTAACTACAGATGGTTCCGGTCTTGTAGGAAATAGAGCTAAATCTGAGAAGATGAATGAATGGGCAATTTTCCCAGCCACTCCAATCTCAAAAGAACCTCTAGGACCTGTCTATCGTTCAAACGATAGCCAATGGGCAGACATTGTTAACTGGACAGTATACGCAACATTCATCGCTGATGAATATGGTGTAACACGTGCAAACGTTGATTCATTTGACTATGAAGCAAATCCAGAAATGGGACGTCTTACAGGAAAAAATGACGGAGAACTTCAAACAAGCATGGGCCTAAGCGCAGATGCTTTCTATAACGTTATCGCACAAGTTGGTAACTACGACGAGATTTATTCAAAGAACTTAAATCCAGTCGGACTTTATAGAGAAGGTTCAGCTAACGCACCTTGGACAGATGGCGGATTAATTTACGCTCCACCTGCAAGGTAAAAACTTAAATGTTTTAAAAAAGGGGTCTTCGGACCTCTTTTTTTTTATTCTTTGTAATCGACCTAGATAAGTATTAATACCAATGCTATCCTTTTCTAATACTGATGACTGAAAAATTAACATGAGAATCAACAAAGCTTTCTGGAGAGATGTACGCTTCTTAAAGTGGGCAGGACAAATAATTTTTTTATTATTTGTATTTAATGTGATAAGTAATTTTGTTGCTCAAGCAATTGATAATCTTAATTCTACTAATCTCCCTTTCTCGTGGAGGTTTCTAGGGACAACTCCCGGAATACTTATTTCAGAAGGATTTGAGACTTATCCAGAATCAGGATTACAAGCTCTCCAAATTGGTATGGCAAACATGTTACGGATTGCTGTATCAGGTATCTTTGTTGCAACTATATTAGGTACTGCAGTTGGAATTGCAAGACTCTCTAAGAACTGGGTTGTCCAAAAATCTTCTACAGGATTAGTTGAAACTGTTCGTAATATCCCTTTACTCGTTCAAATATTTTTCTGGCAGGCTGTTATTTTATCTTTTCCTAGACCAGAAGCGTATGATAGAGGGCCACTGACATTTGACATTAGCGCTAAAGGCATGGCCTATCCTTGGTTAGACGCACAGGAATCTAGTTGGTTATTTGGTGTCTGGTTTATTCTTTCTTTTATTGTTTCAAGATATATATTTAAATGGAGAGTTTCTGTTATGGAGAAACAGGGAAAAGAAGCTTATCCCGGATTAGCATCTTTTCTTACCTTTATCACCTGGAATGTTGGAGGATGGTTTGGTGGTTATAAAGCAATCGGCATACTTGGCTTTATAGCATCTTTAATATCAGATGGATTTGAGCTGTTACCTAGGATCGGCCTGCAGGCACTAATTATTTCTGTAGCTACATATTATTCTTATAAATATATCTCTAAAGAAATTAAACGAACTAGAAGTGCTGAGAATAAAGGAATTTTAACTGATGATGATATTTTTAGAATCATCATGGCAGCGCTACTTGTATTAATTTTAATTGTCGGACTATTTTTACCATTTGGTATCACTGTATCAAATTTTTTAGTCGGAGATGAGCTTTTCTTTAAAGCAGATTGGGGAATTCCTCAATTTTTTGATGGAATACAAAAAAAACTTAATTGGGAATTAAGTGGGACACCTTTTACATTAAGCTTTCCTGAAGCCATACAAGCAGGCACCTCTTCATTTACGAGATACTCTCCAGATGTCGGAAAAGTCATGACTGTTGGATACTTTGCAACCTGGATTGGTGTTATCTTATATACTTCTGTATTTATTTCTGAGGTGGTTAGGTCGGGAATCATGGCTGTCTCAAAAGGACAGTCTGAAGCTGGTTTATCATTAGGATTAAAAAGAAGAACACTCTTAAGACTCATAGTCTTACCTCAAGCACTAAGAATTATGTTACCCCCTATGGGAAACCAGTATCTTAATCTCGCTAAAAATACCTCTTTAGGTATTGCTGTTGCTTTCCCTGAAATTGTGGCTGTCGGACAAACTATTTATAATCAGGAGGGACAAACTGTTGCAGTATTTCTAATCTGGATGGCTTTTTATTCAACAATCAGTATTATTCTTTCTTCAATAATTAACTATTACAATAGGAAAATGAAGACGGTGGAAAGGTAATGGAAGAAAAAAAAACATTAGAAAGCCCACCTGAAGTACAGTTTGCAGGAGTAGCAAGGTGGTTGAGAGAAAATCTTTTCTCGAGTATAAGCTCATCAATACTAACTCTTATTTCTATTGCAGCTATATCTAGACTTTTTCGTTCAGGGATTGGATTTTTTATTTCACCAGAAAGAGAATGGACTGCTGTAACTTACAATATGCAACTTTATATGGTTCAAGCCTATCCTGAAGCAGATTTTATAAGAGTTTGGATTACAGTAGGATTGCTAATATTTCTCCTCGGTATAAGTTGGGGATTTAATTCTATAAATGAAAAAATTAGAGTAAAAGATTGGTGTGATGGACTTTTAAAAAGTATTAGTTCTATTATTTTTCTTATTTCAGTTACCCCAAGGGTTGTTGAGGTTGAGGTTAAAGAAACATTGGTGGATGTGGAAGTTTTCTCAAACAACACTAGATTCCTATGGATTGCGATTGCAGTTACTATAATTGCTGTAATTTACTTATTAAGAAGAATATCTTCTACTTCTGAAATAGTTAGAGATAGAGTAAGTTTCATATACTTGTCACTAGGTGTAGCTCTGATTTGGATAATAAAAGTTCCAACAGTAACGTTCAATAGCTTAAATGAGAGAATAGATCCTGATCCATTTTTACCATTGGCAAGTACGACTAAAATTCCGTGGACAATACTTTTTGGGGTTATGCTTATTGCATATTTCATCGGTACCTTCCTTAAATCAAATGGAAAAAACTCTGTAAGCAGAATGATCATGTCTTCTTGGTTGCTGGCTCCCCTGTTGATAGTTTCATGGATATATAGAAAACCAGATTTTGGTATTTCTAATGTTTTAACTTTAGATCTTCCTTTATCTATCGGTTTCTCAATAATAGGCATCATTGCGATAAGAACATTAAAGTCTCCTAAAATTGTTCCATATCAGAGAATTATTAGGTACGGGTTATTATTTTTATCAGTAGTAATATTATTCACTCCAGTACTAAGACAGTTAAAAATATTATTTTTTATTACTTGGATATTAATATCAATTGCACCAACTATTGCTAACTCAAAAGAATCAGTGAAAAATCTATCAATTGTCTGGACTGCAGCAGTTGTGATACTTATTTTTCTAATGAGAGGTGCTTCATCAGAGTCTTTAATTGTTGTTCCTGGTTCATCTATATATGGAGGATTCACATTGACGTGGTTATTAGCCTTTTTTGGAATAGCTATTTCATTCCCATTCGGAGTTATCCTTGCATTAGGAAGAACTTCAAAGCTTCCTGTAATAAGAATTATATGTACGGCAGTTATTGAACTAGTCAGATCTGTACCCTTCATTACTTGGCTCTTTTTTGGAAGTGTTATGCTTACACTCTTTTTGCCCAAAGGAGTAGAGTTCGATGAAGTATTAAGAGCAATAGTTGTAACAGCTATTTTTAGTTCAGCTTATTTAGCGGAGAATGTGAGAGGTGGACTACAGTCAATTAGTAATGGTCAATTTGAAGCTGCTGATGCCATAGGCTTAAGTTCAATTCAAAGAATAACATTAATAATTCTTCCCCAAGCATTAAGAGCTGTCATACCTCCAATTGTTAGCCAAGTAATTAGTTTATTTAAAGACACAAGTTTGGTAGCTATAGTAGGTCTTTTTGATCTCTTGTATATAGGATCTAAAGTCATACCCAACCAGTCACAGGGAGCAAACTTTTTAGGTACGATACAAGAAAATATTTTATTCTGTGCTATATTTTACTGGTTATTTACATACAGCTTTGCAAGAAGAAGCATGAAAATTGAGAAACGATTAGGATTAGGAGAAAGATAATTATGAGCATAATCAAATCAGTTGACGTTAAAAAATGGTATGGAGATTTCCAAGCGCTTAAAGGTATAACTATGGATGTTGCTGAGGGAGAAGTTTTAGTTATCTGTGGACCTTCTGGATCTGGTAAATCAACTTTTATAAGGTGTATTAATAGACTTGAACAACATCAAGATGGTCAAATATTCGTTGATGGTATTGAATTAACAAATGACTTAAAAAATATAGAAGCTATCCGTTCAGAAGTTGGCATGGTATTCCAGAGCTTCAATTTATTTCCTCACTTAACTGTTTTACAAAATATCACTCTTGCTCCTGTTTGGGTAAGGAAAAAGAGCAAAACTGAAGCTGAAGCAAAAGCTATGGAATTGCTTGAACGTGTAGGAATACCTGAACAAGCTGATAAATTCCCAGGACAACTTTCAGGTGGACAACAACAACGTGTAGCGATAGCAAGAGCATTAGCAATGGAACCAAAAATAATGTTATTTGATGAACCAACATCAGCTTTAGACCCTGAAATGATTAAAGAAGTATTAGACGTAATGAAAGAGCTAGCCAAGTCAGGTATGACAATGATTGTTGTTACTCACGAAATGGGTTTCGCTAAAGAGGTTGCTGACAGGGTAATGCTATTTGATGAGGGTCAGCTTGTCGAAGAAAATACACCAGAAGAATTTTTCAATAATCCTAAGAGTGACAGAACTAAGTTATTCTTAAGTCAAATTCTCTAGAGTTCACTCCAAAGGTTCTTTTCGGCTAAATCTATAATTGTTGCTCCCATTGCGTAAGCTCCGTCATATATAGCTTTATGTCCGCCGGGTGTTAGTGTAGCTGCTGCATATTCTGGCTGGTGGTTAACTGCATCTCCTGAATCTATGGAGAGCATAGGATGGATGGATGGCATAGCTAATGAAACATTACCCATATCGGTTGATCCTAAACCTGGTCTAGAGGCCTCGCTTTGTAAGATCATTTCTCTGCCTACTAATGAAGAGTTTTGTTTATAAAGCTTATACATTACTTCATTATTTTCTATCTCTGTATATCTATAGTCTGGAGATTCAACTTTTAATTTACACTTTGTTGCCATTGCAGCTGCATTAACAAAATTCATAAAGTCTTTTTCTATCTTGAGTAAATTTTCTTCATTTAAGGCGCGAAGATACCACTCCGAACTTGTATAGGACGGAATTATGTTTGGTTTAAAACCACCATCTGTAATAACTCCGTGCATTCTATTAGATGAAACCATTTGCTGTCTATATGTTGATGCGTTTACAAATAATTGGATCTGAGCATCTAGTGCATTGATGCCTTCTTCAGGAGCACCAGCAGCATGAGCATCTTTGCCAAAAAACTCAACCGTATATTGTTGGATGGTAGTAAAAGTCGGATTAACAACATTTTCATATGCAGGATGAATCATCATAGAGCATTTAGCATCTTCAAATGCTCCATTATCTAGAAGTATGATTTTACCTCCACCTCCTTCTTCAGCTGGAGTCCCAAGTAACTTCACACGGATTCCTAATTCTTCAACAAGGTCTTTTATAGCAAGACCTGCACCTATTGAGGCAGTTGCTATTATGTTATGACCACATGCATGACCAATTTTAGGTAAAGCATCGTACTCTACGCAAAGTACAACAAGTGGGCCTTTTGATCCAAATGTAATTTCAAATGCCGTATCTAATTTTCCAGTTGGATAGGTAACAGCATTTTTGAAAGATTCAATAAATTTTACTAAATATTCTGAAGTTTTAAATTCTTTAAACCCAAGCTCTGGATTTTTATACATCCAATCACTAACCTCTGTGAGTTGATTATAAATATTGTCTAAGTTCGTTTTAAATATATTTTTTGCTGTCATTTAATTAGTTTAGTGAATATTTCTAATTCATAAACTGATAAAATATTCCAAATCAACCAATCCATTTCCAAATCAGAAGCAGCTTTTATATTATTTTTTATGTCCGCAGTAGAATGCCAAAATCCTTGAAGAAAAGGTCTCAATTGTTCACTTTCTACACCTCGATCCAAAGCATCTGTTAGCGCTGCAGTAATGACTTCATAAGGAAACTTATTTGGATTTTGATACCCAAATGAACCATTAGAATAGTGTGACGGGTAAACCATTGGAGAAATAAAATCGACACTATTAATAATGGTATCTAAATTTTGTCCTATCCCACCGTCTTGTTGATTCTTTAATATAAAACCAAAGGTATCAGCTGAGAGTAAACACTTTTTTGCGTGTAGAAGTTCTTTTGAATCTTTGAGAAAAGAATTTATGTTTTTCACTCTATTTTCTTGCGTATACGCATCGTCAAAAGTCATAAATTTACTATTAGAGTCGGGGTACCTAATGTAATCATACTGTATTTCATCAAAACCAAGTTCGCATGCTTGAGATGCAATATTTTTAATATAAGTCTGGACTTTTTTACTAGACGGATCAAGAAAGTATTGTCCATTCTGTGAATATGGTTTATTTAAATTCGAATCAAATACAGCTTCATCTGGAAAAGTTTGTGCAAAAAGTGGATCTTGATATACAACTATCCTTCCAATTAAATAAAGATCTTTTATTTTTCTTAATTCGATTAAATCTTCAGATGAAAATTTAATACGTTTATTTTTCAATAATGATATTTCTTCTATATCTGCATCAAAAAGAATATGTCCATTATCAGTTTTAACATCTATAACAAGGGTATTCACACTAGTAGTTGAAAGAATTTCAATAATAGAGCTTCTTTTAGAGTTGTTATTGAATAGATAACCATTCCAGTAAATCCCTTCTAACTGACCATTATCTTCCTTAAATTTATTGAATTTTGCATAAGCAAAAGTCTTAATGTTCGCTTGTCTAATATTTTCTAGTTGTTGATCAAAATCTTTAATCATGCTTTCATTACTCTGATCAATGATTTCGGTGAATAAAGATAAGTCTTTTTGTCCAACTAGTTTTTTAATTCTCTGTGTGTAATCAACGTTAGTAGGTTTATAGGTAGTCGTGTTAGTTGTTGTAGAAATACTTTGTTCGAAGCTTTTCACGTTGCCTTCATGACTAAGACTATCGGGGTAAAGCACAACAAGTAAACAACAAAAAATTAATGTAAATATAAAAAGAATGGTAATAATTCTGTTCATACCTTCATTTAAATAGAAAAATTTTTAATTTAAAGTCATTAAGTTAGTTTTATAATGACTTATGTCTAAAAGTACTTATTTAAAAGCTGAAAAATTTTTTGAAGTGCCCGTAATGATTTCAGTGATAATGCTTATCCCAGTAATTGTTATTGAGAATTCAGAGAGTTCACTACTAGGTGTGGCTAATAATTTAAATTGGGTAATTTGGATTGTCTTTCTTCTTGAATACGGGACTCTATTCTATTTATCTGAGAATAAGATTGGATACATTAAAAATCATAAAATTGAATTATTTATAGTTATAGCCTCTATTCCTTTTGTACCACAGGGATTTGAAACTTCTAGATTCTTAAGATTTATAAGACTTCCTCGACTACTAAAGCTATTTCAACTCTTTAGGCTTGCTGCTGTTTTGTCTAAATTTGGTATCGCAATTAAGACTATTTTTAGAAGTAGAGGGTTGCAGTTTATTGTGTACGCAACATGTTTTTTGATAGTATTTTTTGGATTTTTATTTTATGTATCAGAACCACAAGTTAACTCTTTTTCCGACGGAATTTGGTGGGCACTAGTTACTATTACAACTGTTGGTTATGGAGATATTACACCTCTAACTTCACTCGGTAGAGTTGTAGCAAGTACATTAATGATTATCGGTATAGGTTTTATTGCTACCATTACCGCAGCAGTCTCTTCCTACTTTCTATCTAACTTTGGAGAAGAGGAGACGACATTAGGAGATTTAGCAAAAAAATTAGATAAAATTGAGCAAGATCTCAATAAATTGAAAGGACAAAAATGAGCAATGAGTTAATTCAAAAATTAGCACAACAGTATTGGGATTATTCTCTTAAATCTTCTCCAACAAGAGCACTGCTACAGGGAAAAGTTGAATATTACGATCAAATAGAAAGCCTTAATGAAGAATCGTTATCAAAAGATCATGAACAAATTAAAAATTTTCAAAATAAAGTAAATACAATCGACAGGGCAATACTAAGTCCTAAAAATCAGATAATGCATGAGATGTTGTCTTATGTTCTAGAGACCGCAGATGGTTCTTTCTTAGATAAAAGTTATGAATACGATGCTGGCGTAGCAGGCTTCCAAGATTTACTCTTAGGACTGAATCAGTTAGTAATGATTCCATCAGAAGAAGCAGGGGACATGATGTTAAAAAGATTAGAAAAGTACGAAACTGCTTTTAGTGAAATTGCTTCAATCCAAAAAAAAGGTTTACTTAAGAATCGAGTAGCAACTAAAAGAAATTTAAATAGAACAATTGAGCAACTTGAAAGTTATATGAATATTCCTGTTGATCAAGATACATTATTAGCCGTTAATTTTTCTAGTGAGATATCAGAACAATTTAAGAATAATTGGAAAGAAAAGGCAGTTAGTATTATTAAAAAAAGAGTTAGACCTAGTGTTCAAGATTATTTATCTCAGTTAAAAAATGAACATTTACCCCAAGGAAGAGAAGATGATAAATCAGGAGTGATTTGGATTGAGGGTGGAGAAGAATCTTACTTAAGAAACCTTAAGAAATTTACAGGAAGAGCTGAAGCAACAGTAGAACAAGTTCATCAAGTTGGTCTTGACGAAATTGAAAGATTGCATGAAGAATTTTTTGCTATTGGGAAAGATGTCTTTCAAGGAGTCTCTTCACCAAAAGATGTTATAAAAAAAATGCAAACAGAAGAATCTATGCGTTATGAAAGTAAAGAACAAATGATTGCCTTAGCTGAAGATGCTATTAGGCGTGCGTATAAGCCATTAGACAAATGGTTTACTGTATTTCCTAAGTCTGCTTGCAAAGTGCTCCCTGTTCCAGCAGAATCAGAGCAACATGCTCCTCCTGCTTATTACTTCCCTCCATCAGTAGATGGATCTAGAGAGGGAACTTATTTTTTAAATACTTATGATGCAAAATCCAAGAGTATCTTCGAAGCTGAATCAGTAGCTTTTCATGAAGCTATACCTGGACACCATTTAGATAGAACAATTGCGGTAGAACTTAAAGATGTGGCAGAATTTCAAAAACATTCAGCATCCACAGCTTTTGTTGAAGGATGGGGTTTGTATTCCGAGCAATTAGCAAATGAAATGGGACTATATTCAAGTGAAGTACAACAACTTGGAAGATTAGGAAATGATGCATGGAGAGCATGCAGATTAGTCCTTGATACTGGAATGCATGGTAAAAGATGGTCTAGAGGACAAGCAATAGAATTCTTTACAGAAAACTCTCCAATAGAAGAAATTAATTCAAATATAGAAGTTGATCGTTATATTGCCTGGCCTGGACAAGCGTGTTCTTACAAAATGGGACAACTACGAATCCAAGAACTCAGAGCACATGCCAAATCTGAATTAGGTGAGAATTTTGATATTAGATTATTTCATGATGAAGTCCTTTGTGATGGTGGGATAACTATTCCAATTCTAGAAAAGAAAATAGAAGCATTTATTACAACCTACAAAAATTAAATAAACAGTAAGTTAATTTAATTTTGAATAGCTTTTTTTAAAAAATTAAAA
>Ga0209709_10002046_pt1 | contig 18011 bp, 18 predicted proteins | sample ArcticOcean_MG_C_2_FD_187435 | JGI IMG/M metagenome (GOLD analysis project Ga0209709, IMG submission 187435) | Marine microbial communities from western Arctic Ocean - ArcticOcean_MG_CB4_136 (SPAdes) (version 2) | ecosystem: Environmental > Aquatic > Marine > Oceanic | place: Arctic Ocean... | reverse complement strand
CTAAAGGTAACCAAAGATGAAAGCAGTAACGATGAAAGCAACGATGGAAACAATCCAAATTAACTTATTCATTAGTCTATTTCCTCTCCGTTTTTGTAGTTTGTTTTAAATTGTAATTGACCGTTCCTGTAGTAAGTCTCCCAAAGTCCATCTTGGTTTCCGTCTTTCCAGTTACTTTTATAATATAATTGACCGTTGTCGTGGTAAAACACAGCACTTCCAGTAAAAGGTGTTTGTGAATTAATTTCGTAATTAAGACCATTCCTTTCAACGAGTTGGCTTAATGGAGCTTCTTTGGAGCAAACACCAAAGGCAATAAGCATTGCGATTAGTATGGTTAGTTTTTTCATTAATAGATCCCCTGAGTGTTGCAGATCTTCCTAGCTTTTCTTTCGTATACATTGGTACAGAAATTCCAAACTTTTTTTAGCTCAGAATAATATTCAGCTTCCGTATTTTCTTGTTGCTTTTCGTACTGCTCAGATTCACTTTGTGTAATGCCTCTTACTTCATTAGCGTTCTTTGCTGATCGTATTTCTGAAATGCTCTTGCTATAAGAAATACTTTTTGGGGAGTTTTTTAAGCAAGAATGAAATTCATCTTTAAATAAATAAACGTATTCAAATTGCCTAATGTCAAATCTAGTATTTATTTTTATTTCTAAGTCTTTAGGAATATCTATATTAACTTCAATACATCTATCAAGTTCACTTGTGCAACCAACCAAGAGTAACAGTGCAAGTATGGGCAAGAGGTTCTTCATGGATTTACTATATCAAACTCCCATCAATGCGACAGGATATATAACCATTGGATACTAGCACGAGAAGGTATCTAGGAGCTCCATAACTGGCTCAGATTGAACGATAACTGTAGTGGAGGATATCGAGTGTAAGGGTAGAAACTAAATCGCTATCCGGAGCGATTAGCTTAACGAGTTTTTTGAGGTTTGTCAAGGGTGGTGTAAGATGGAAGTGTGAATAAAATATTTATAATTCTTTCTTTCTTGATTATTTCATCATGTGCAATTAATTCAGGCATTGTCCCAGTGGGTAACGAACAATTCTTCATATCTAAACAGGCAGCAACTGGTTTTACTGGTCTTGGAAATCTAAAAGCAGAGGCAATTAAAGAAGGAACAGTTTTTTGTAATGCAATGAAAAAAGAATTTGAATTAGTCTCACAGGACCAATCAGAAGGTTTACAAGTTTTAGGAAACTACCCAAGAGTTGAGATAACATTCATTTGCAAGTGATAATAAGGAAGCCTCTCCAGTAAATCAGATTTAACTATACACCAACTGAGACCTTCTCAAAGTTTGGCAGGGCTTTGAAGGTTGTGATGTGTGGGGAGTTTAGCTTGTGAGAAATGGAGTGATGGTTAGGTGTTTCATAGGACACCTAGAAATAGAAGAGCAATATAGCATATAGGCAATCCAAGATAGAATGCTGTATCTATCTTCTTTTCAATTCCATTTTTAAGTACTGACAGTGAAAGGGCTTCTCCAATTGAGCCGATCTTAAAGATATTTTTAATGAATTTATAAACTGGGTAATATATAAAAAGAAGAGATATAAAAACAATAAAGCCTACCAATCCCTCATTGAAGAGTGTACTCACCAATCCAACAAAGTTTCCTCTTATATCAGGACTAAAAAGAGCACCAACTAAAACAGCTATAAAAACTAAGGTTAAAGTTATAGTAAAAATCTTCTGTATATATTCTAGAATCTTCATCATTAATTAACTATACACCAACTGAGACTTCCTCCAAATCTGGCAGGGCTGTGAAGACTGTGGTGTGTGGGGAGTTTAGCTTGTGAGAAACGGAGTGATGTAGTTAAGGGTTAGATTTTATTTTTTTTTAATTTGTTAATATGTAAGAATGTGTAAGAATTAAATTTTTAAAAGGAGTTGAACGATGAATAAATTACTGCCAATTTTACTTGCTATTCTTATAACCTCTTGCACAACCGATACAGTTGATAACAATAGACAATACAACATAGATTTAGCCCAAGACTGGATGGATAATCTTTTCATTCATTCTGATTTAGAATCTGCTAGATCCCAAATGCATTCGGAATTTACTTTTACTTATATGGGAATTACTGAAACAGGTGGGATCCCTTATACAAAAGATGTATTTATTAATGATTATCTTCCGATAGTTGGTGAACTTCTCCCTAAAGGTATAGTTCTCACCACGACAGATGTGATTGCTGATGAAAATGGTGTTGCTCTAATACAAACTGGAGACTCAGAAGGAATTAATGGAGAATATGATAATCAGTATGTTTTCACTTTCAAGATGAAAGACGGATTGATTCATGCTGTTGAAGAGTTTAATAGTGATCTATTGGTAGCAACACGTCTTTATAGAAATGAACTATTACCTTTAGATTAGTCACAGCATTTCACATGGCAGTTATTAATATTAGAGTTTTTATTTGCCTCTCCTACATGCCAAAGAGCCATCATCATAACCTTCGTTATATCCCATTTTATAAACGGGATTCCAACTATCCTCAACTAGTGTTGCTCTTATGTTGCATGTTGTATTGTAACCAGAGGCATATCCATCACTATAGCCAGAGTCGTAACCACTGCAACCACCAAAAACTAGTAGCAGGACAGATATAGTTAAAGTTCTTTTCACAGATTTACTATACAACTCAACTGGTAAATATCCAATATGGGCAAGAAATGTTTCAGGATGCTATATATACCCCCATACCCCCCATGGTGCTCCTGCCCCTGCCTAAAGAAAGTGCAATTTGCACGCTCAGATATGGTCATGGGAAAAAATGGAGGGGTTTAGAGTCAACAGAGGCATTGCTTAGCAAGCTATATTAGTTTCATTTAGGTTCTCAATGATTACTATATGATTACTTTTTATTTTTTAGTATTTAAGATTATTGATTAAACAACTTATAAATATACTAATACAGAAGCTTAAGAGTCTTCTGCTCTACCAACTGAGCTAAGGAGGCTGTGGTATTTTTAACTTTATAGCATTATAGTTTCAGAAAGAAAATTTTACTTGGAGAGATTATGGACAATTTATGTAACAAGAGCGCAACCGAACTAGCAGAGATGGTTCGTTCTAAAGAAACGTCGAGCAAAGAAATAGTTGAAGCTCATTTCAATAGAATAAAAGAGGTCAATCCTGACATCAATGCCATCACCATAACCTTAGAGGACTCAGCCCTGAAAATGGCAGATGAGGCAGACTCTGCTAGTGAAGAAGACAGAAAAAGACCCTTTCATGGTGTGCCTTTTACAATAAAAGAGAACATAGATTTTGTAGGAACTCCTACAACCAATGGCATTCCTCTGTTGGCTGAATCCATGCCGCCAAGAAACGCACCGATTGTAGATCGCATGCTTGGAGCAGGAGCAATACCCATAGGAAGAACCAATTTACCAGAAATGGGAATGCGCCTTGATACAGACAATCCTTTAAGAGGTCGAACATTTAATCCTTGGAACAAAGGACTGACGCCCGGTGGCTCAAGTGGTGGAGAGGCAGCTTCGATAGCTACAGGAATGAGCCCTTTTGGTTTGGGCAATGACATCGGTGGCTCTCTTAGGAATCCTGCTTACTGTTGTGGCATAGCGTCACTAAATCCTTCAATTGGGCGCATACCTTTTGTAAACTCCGTTGCTGGCTTTGAAGACATGGGAATTTCTGGAGCTTTTTTATCGGATGGGCCCATGGCTCGGTCGGTGCAAGATTTAAGAACCGGTTTGTCAATAATGGCGGGAAGGCATATTGATGACCCACAGTCAGTGAATACTCCATTATCAGGTCCCATTCCAGAAAAACCGAAAGCGGCATTGGTCAAAGAATTTGCCAACTGCACTCTTCCAGATGCGACCAAAAGAGAAATAGATCGAGCCGGCTCAATATTGTCCAGCAATGGGTGGTCAATTGAGGAAGTAGAAGCTCCAGAAGTTGAACGAGTTTATGAGATTTGGGGAACCGTTTTAAACAGTGGGATGCTTGATGGAATGCCTGAAGAGGTATTCAAACCTGAAACCGCGGCTTACTTGCATCGTTTTGCTGAGCCTTTTTTATCTAACGATCTAAACCTCGATCAGGCTTTAATAGAAAGAAGAAGACTCAGACGTCTTTGGTCTGCTTTTTTAACCAAATATCAAGTCTGCATAGGGCCTACTTGGTGCAACTTGCCTTGGCCAATTGACACAGACCTAGATCCTGAAAAAGGCATAGAGGTTTTACAAGAGAGTTTTAAGTTCATTGCACCTGGAAATTGCCTAGGCCTGCCTTCTGTGTCTTTACCTATGGGTGTGTCGGATGGCTTACCAACCGGTATTCAAATCTACTCTGAACTATACAGAGAGGATCTCTGTCTTTTGGCTGCTGAGCTGATTGAAAGAGACACGGTTTGTCCCACCCCTATCGATCCGGTTAAATAAAAACCCACAACAGGTTAACAAGAAGCGTTAGAACCGTTAGAACAACACTCAATCTGTGCAACAGGGAGAACATTGTGTCGTGGCCTTCGTCTCGTGCTTTGTTTGTGGCTGGGATAATAGAGTTGCAAACAATTCCAGCAAGGAGCGTAATGGTGCCTACTAGATAAGTTGCCATTGATTCTGGAGCTTGAATGAACGTTATAACCAAAAAGATTAATCCGGCCGCTATCATCGCCTTGAATAATTTTGGGAAAACCGTTCTTAAAAAAGGCGCTCTATTTTCTTCGTTCAAAGTAGTAAATACCGTTGGTGCTACAAAAACGGATTGAAACAAAATGAGTCCTGAGACCAGGCCCGAAATTAAAATCTGTAAAGAAGAGTACATGTCCATATTTAATCCTCTGTTAGTTGAATAGGTTTGACCATTATAAGAAAGATTTATTTTAAGAGCCATTCCGCTATGTCTTTAAAGGCAAGAGGGTCTTCTGCTAAAAATATGTGCCCTCCCTCGTAAAACTTCAGTTCACTTCCCGAGATAAGATCTTGGAGCGTTTGCATATTCTTCATTGGAGCGAGTCCATCGTATTTTCCACCTGTAATAAGAACGGGTTTTTTGATCTCACTCAACTTCTTAAAAGTGTCGTGACTTTTTCTTGCATTCAATTGCTTTAAAACATTTGGTGCGTATTTTTTATCCATTCCTTTTTCTGCAGCAGCTTTTTTAATTTGCTTCCAAGTCTCTGGATTTTCTTTAATCCAAGAGTCCGTAATCCTGAGGTCATAAAGTTTAAGAACTTTTTCTATTTTTTCTTCTCCCTCTATAGAATCCAATTCATGAAGAGGATAAGAGGAACCTCCGGCTCCTCCAGAAGACGTGCACGACAAAACAAGCTTAGTAACTTTATGCGGATGCCTCAATGCAAATTCTTGAGCAACCATTCCGCCAAACGAAACACCCAAGACGGATATTTGTTCAATTCCCAGTGCGTCCAATAAGCCTGCAGCATCATCAGCATAGTTCTGCATGGTGTAATTTCCTTCAGGCTTAGAGGTTTGACCCAAACCCCTCTGATCGTAAGCAATAACTTCAAAAGTTTTTCCTAACGAAGAGTCTAGAATATTTGGTTTAACCCTTAGATCACCTGCTGTGCCCCCTATATAAAGCAGAGGACCGCTGTTTGTTTTTGCGGTTCGCTCAAAATAAACATCCAAGTCATTTACTTTAATACTGCTCATTGCTCTACGTACCTCTCAAAAAATGACCAAACTTCTTCGGATGCATTGATGTCGTTGTTCCCAAGCGGCAAATAATACCAAAGCAAAGGATTCTTCCACCAGCTGATGCCGGCTTTCCATCCCGGCCAAGTGTGTCCGCCCCCTTCTATTTTATAGAACCACATCTCCTTCTGATTGTCTTTTGAAAAATATCTCTCAAAAATAATGCTGCTTCCATCCGAAGGGTCTTTGTCTTCTAAGGGAATGGACTGTTTTTGATTGAGTTCGTGTTGCTTCACCCAGAAAGCCAAGGTAGAAGGCGTGTCGTAATAAGGTCCCCAACCTTCATTGTCATCAATATCTCCTTCAAAAAGGGAAATCTCATCTTGCGTACCGTTTATTTGAAATAGTGGAATATTTCTGGACGGTTTACAAGACTCCAATGTGCTTTTCATCATCACTCCTGCAATGGGAGCTACCGCCGCAAACAAATCAGATTTTTTACACGCCAAAAGATAACTCATGTCACCTCCGTTCGACATACCTGTTGCAAAAGTATTCTTTGGGTTTAATTCGTACTCTTTTTGCAGGGTCAACACCAACGCTTCTATGAAGGAGACATCATCTACTTCTGAACTTGAATGGAATGAGTACCCAACGTTAAAAAAGGCATTTTCCTGCGCATCAATTGTGCCTTGTGGGTATAGGGCTACAAAATTATTTTTATCCGCCAGTGCGTTCATACCGGAGTAAGCCATTATCGTTTCTGCTGAACCTGTGTATCCATGAATTACCACAACCAAAGACGTGCCTTGGTTTATCTCATCAGGTGCATGCACTAAGTAAGTTCTTTCAAGGCCTTGGTGATCAAAGGTCTTCTTCTCTGAAGAAAAAGAAGACAAAGAAAACAGAAGCACACACGCCATTAAAAATAATACATTTTTATTCATGAATAAATTATATACCTGCTGTATTTAAATAGAACTTATCTGCTACCCTTATCGAATGAAAATATGGACTGAAGAGGAAGCAAAAGATTGGTACGTAAAACAACCTTGGTTGGTAGGATGCAATTTTCTTCCCAGTTCGGCAATCAACCAATTGGAAATGTTCCAAAGTGATACTTTTGACGAGCCAACACTCACCAGAGAAATTAAATGGGCATCGGAGTTGGGATTTAATACGCTTAGAATATATTTACACGACTTGCTGTGGAAAGATTCTTCAAGAGAATTTTGTGAAACTCTGGATACTGTATTGGAAATTTGTTCTGTTCACAAAATACGACCCATACTGGTTCTGTTTGATGACTGCCACCGCCCCTATCCTAAATTAGGCATTCAGCCGCGTCCGGTAAAAGGCGTTCATAACTCGGGCTGGAAGCAAAGTCCCGGCAGAGAAGTTGTTCACTCAATTTACGATGGCACCGCTCAACCTTCTGAAATAAAAAGACTAAAAGACTTTGTTCAAGGTCTTCTTACCCACTACAAAGATGACGAAAGAATTTTGATGTGGGATATTTACAACGAACCTGGACAGCTTGGTGTTGGAGAGAAAAGTATAACTTTACTCAAACTTGCATGGGAATGGGCTCATGAAATTAGACCTTCGCAACCTCTTTCTGCTTGCTTAGACGGTTCTGTTGGAGAAGAGATTATTCACATCAACACAATAAATTCGGACGTTATTACCTTCCACACTTACGAGGGCAATAAATTGGAAGAAACCATCAAGAGACTCCAAACTACTAATAGGCCCCTGATTTGCACCGAATACATGGCCAGAGAATTTGGTACAACTTTCCAATACAGCATGCCAATCTTTAAGAAACACAATGTCGGTTGCTGCAATTGGGGTTTGGTAGCGGGAAAGAGTCAGACCCATTTTGGATGGGCAACCATTCTGGAGTTGCAGAAGTTGAAGCAAGAGGGTGTTTTCTTATCGTCAGAAGATCAAATTCCAGAACCAGAAATTTGGTTCCATGATATTTTAAGAAAAGACGGTTCGGCTTTTGATGAAGCCGAAACCGCTTTTATACAAGAAATTATAAAAGAGTAAACTCTCTAAAATATGGCCAATGGGTTAAGCGGTGAACCGGTTGCACCTTCCACTCTTAATGGAGCAGCAACAAATAGGAAAGTATTCCTTCCTTCTTGTGTAGAAACTTCAGCCAATCGATCAAGGTCAAGATTGTCAAAAATTGGCATGCCTAAGCTGACAATGGCCAGCTCATGAAAAGGGTTGAGTTTGTTAAGGATTCCTGAAGGCATTACGTCCGAAACGCCGTCACAACCAATCACAGAAACGTCTCTGTCTTTTAGCCATTTTGAAACCGTAGCATGCACTCCTGCAGCTTTCTCAATAAAGTTCCATTGACCATCCTTTTCTACTTTTACCCACCTGCCAGTTCTTATGAAGACGGCATCGCCAGATTCAATCTTCGTTCCTGTTGCCTGCTCCCAAGCATCCAGGTCTTCTATCGTGATTGATTCACCAGGTTCTAAAAAGTCTATTCCAAAATATTTTGGCAGATCTATTAAGACACCCCTTGTGAAGACACCTTCTTTGCCTATATTTTCTATGCCCAATCTCTCAAAGCCATCCGGTATGTTTGGTTCAAAAGCAAATCCGTTGTACATTTTTCCCCCAAGAGCAAAATGAGGCAAAGCGTCCATGTGTGAATGACCAAAACCGTGGTAGTCAATTTTAAAAACATCTCCAGCGGCTTGAGGCAGGCCACTCATGTCCATTCCTTCAAAAGCTTCTTCTCCACCAAACTCGAACACTTCATGTTCGAACGGTTTTTGATTTACCAAATCAGCTTTCTTGTTAAGTTGGAGTTCTAGTGAAACTGAGATTCCTTTCAGCACGAGCTTAGCTGCTTCTATTTTTTTATCTGCAGTAATGGTGTTAAGAGTGCCGAGCTCATCTTCAACTCCCCATCGTCCCCAGTTAGAAATTTCTTCAAAGAGGTTATCAAATTCCTCTTGGGTCATTGGTTCGGGTGCTCCGAGAGCATTCCCATTGAGAGAAAAGAAGAAAAGCACTAAAAACAGCGAGCTATTAAATTTCATACGATTTACCTAAATTAATTTTGTTTAATTATTTAAGTCTACATCCTTGGTCAATAAATACTTATGAATTCTAAAAATTAATTTGAAGAAAAAAGTGAAGCTATTTTTTTTGAACTGCTTTACGTATCCGACTGTAAGAAATTTTTTCCTCTGATGTGATCAGAAATTTTTTCTGCCATCATTATCGTAGGAGCGTTTGTATTTCCACCAATCAAAGTAGGCATCAAAGAGGCATCAACCACCCTTAATCCACTAATGCCATGAACTTGTCCGTGTTCGTTGGTTACCGACATACTGTCAGAACCCATCTTACAAGTCCCTATTGGGTGGTACAACGTTTCGCCAGTTTCTCTTATCCATCTGTCCAACTCTTGATCGTCGTCTATGTTCACGTCCAAGCCAGGCTTTAACTGCTCTCCTCTGTAGTCATCAAAAGCTTCTTGCATAAACACTCGTCGGGTTTCACGAAAACCATTACGGGTATCGATCAAATCCTGTTCTTCCGATAAGTAATTGGGGAACATCAGAGGTGCGTCTTCAGGATTGGAGCTTTTCAACGTTAAATGACCTCTACTTTGAGGTCTGCATGCATAAACTATAGAACTAAATCCATGCTCCATTGGTATGTCTGCCCTGCCATGGACATCTGGAACAGCAACCGAAACATAGTGTATTTGCATGTCTGGAATTTCTTTATCTGGATGCGACTTAATAAAAGCTCCTCCTGCCGTTGGAGGATTTGCAGCATCTCCGGTACCTAATAATAAATATTGAATACCCGCCAAAGCCGTTCTGAATTTAGTGGCAGATCTATGTAAGGTTACAGGTTGAGTGCACGCAAATTGACTGACCACTCCTATGTGGTCCTGTAAGTTTTTTCCTACTCCTTTTAATTCATTAACAACTGAAATTCCGTGAGGCGATAAATCCTCTAAGTCTCCAATTCCACTTCTCATTAATATTTGAGGAGAGTTAACTGCCCCTGCAGACAAGATTACTTCTTTGTTCGCTTTAAATATTATTTTCTCACCTTTTACCAAACACTCTATTCCTGTAGCTTTTTTTCCTTCGAAAATTACCCTATCTACCGTCAAGTTTGTCTCCGTGAACAAGTTTTTTCTTTTTAAAACTGGATGTAGGTATGCTTGCGCTGAACTGCAACGCTTGGAGCCTTTTATAGTGTGCTCATAACGCGAGAAACCTTCTTGTTGTTTACCATTAAAATCACTGGTCAATGGAAATCCAGCTTGTTCACCTGCTTCTATAAATTTATCCAATAACAAGTCTTCGGTTGTATCTGATTTTTTAACCGATAAGGGTCCATCAAAACCATGGTATTCGGAGTCGCCGTCTCCTTGAAAGCTCTCAGCTCTCTTGAAATAAGGCAAAACATCGTCATAAGACCAACCGGGATTACCAAGTTGGCGCCACTGATCGTAATCGGAAGCGTGTCCTCTTATGTAAACCATGGCATTTATCGAAGAAGATCCTCCCCAGCCTTTTCCTCTTGGCCAATACATTTTCCTCCCAGAAGTTGTTTCCTCTGGCTCGGTTTCAAAACCATAGTTTTGTTTGTTTGCTTCAGGAACTATCTGAGAATACCCTGAAGGCATGTGAATGAATAAATTAGTGTCTTTACCGCCTGCTTCTATAAGCATAACTCTAACGTCTTCTTCTTCCGATAATTTATTAGCTAAAACACATCCGGCACTTCCTGCTCCAACTATCACATAATCAAATTCTCTTTCCATGATGCTTCCTCAATTTATAAAAGGGCTTTACCCGCAAGTTTATTAAAAATAACATATTAAAGAAACTCAGTTTTTTTTCAGCAACTACCAAGGAATCTGTTTACCTGACCAGTCAAAGAAATTGCCTGAGTCTTCGATACTTAAACTGCTAATAACCTTTAATAAATTCTCTGCACTTTCTTTGGGAGTAAATAAATTTGAAGGTTCTGTATTTTTTGAAAACGGTTTAGAGAGTTCCGTATCCACGGTACCTGGATGAAGAGCAACGCAAAGGGTATTAAATTTCTTATTTCTAGAAAGCTCAATGGCAAGATTTTTAGTCAGCATATTTAACGCTGCCTTCGAGGAACGGTAACTATGCCAACCCCCACTTCTGTTGTCTTCTATGCTTCCAACTCTTGCTGAAATGTTTGCGATTATGGAATGTGTACGTCCTTTTAAAAGAGGTAGCAGCTTACTAGTAAGAATAATTGGACCGAATGTATTCACAGAAAAGATCTTATTTAAGTTGTCTATATTTAAATCCCTCACTCTCTTTTCGGGTTTTATTAAATCGCTGTGGAGCAACCCTGAAACGTTTAGTAAACAGTCAAGTTCGTGATTAAATTTTAGTATTTGATCAGCACAATCATTAATACTGCTTTGGTTTTCTAAATCCAAATTGTAAATTTCTAACTTTTTAGGATGTTCTAGAATTAAATCTGAAAGAACGGAGTCTTGTGAGTTTCTGGAGCTGGCAATAACTTTCTTAATCCTCTCATCTTTTAGAAAATTTTTAACAAAGGCTAACCCAATTCCTTCGCTTGCTCCTTGAACGAAAACACTAGAATTATTAGGAAATTGCAACGGCATTAATTTATATAGTTGTAACTATCCATAGGGAAGTTGGAATAACGGCACACCAGAGGGCAAGGGCCAACATGAGAGGCTTTAATGATATTAACTTAAGAGCATCTCTGTCGATCTGTGTTCCTATACAGAATAACCCCATTAATAAAAAATTCTTATTTATTACTTTTAATGCAAGAACCACATCTTCATTGGGCTGCATAAGTGTATTCAAAATAACGGCAATGATAAAAAAGACTATAAACAATGGAAAACCAGAACCTTTTTTGTCGGATGAAAAATACCAAGCTGAAAATATTACTAAAGGAACAATCCACAATGTTCTAGCAAGTTTAAGTGTTGCAGCAACCTCTACAGAATCAAAACCCATAACCGAAGCAGCTCCAACTACAGAAGCAGTGTCGTGGATCGCTAAAGCAGCCCAGGTTCCAAATTCTTCTTGGGTTAAACCCAGCCACAAACCTACGAGAGGAAAAGTTATAACGGCTATAGCATTGAGCAAAAAAACTATACTTAAAGAAGTTGTTAGGTCTTCTGGCTTTGCTTTTATAGCTGGTGCAACTGCAGCTATTGCTGTTCCACCGCATATAGCAGTTCCTGAGGCCAAAAGATAAGCCTGCTTTTTATCTACACCCAGCAATTTACCTAAAATTATGCCTGCTGAGAAAGTTGTCACTACAAAAAGGGAGATCCAAGGCAAATAAGATCCATTTAATTCTATTACCGTAGGCAAGCTTATGCTCCCACCTAAAAGTACTATTCCAGTTTGAAGAACTTTGGATCCAATTTTTTTAGAGAAAAAGTCTGCAGGTAATTTTTGAATAAAAGTTAACGCCACACCTAGAATCAAAGCTAGAGCTGCATGACCGCTCACAAGAGCTGCACCCAAGAATAATATTGTAATTATATAAAGCATTTAGAATGTGGTGGGCCCGGAAGGACTCGAACCTTCGACCAATGGATTATGAGTCCACTGCTCTAACCAACTGAGCTACAGGCCCTAAAAATCTAATTTAACAATGAGTAAGTTCTAGTAGCAATAACTTATTCGTCTAAAAAACCTTTTAAGTGAGAAGAACGGGTTGGATGCCTCAACTTTCTTAAGGCCTTTGCTTCTATCTGTCTTATTCTTTCTCTTGTCACATCAAACTGTTTACCAACCTCTTCAAGGGTATGATCTGTGTTCATCCCTATTCCAAATCTCATTCTTAAAACCTTGGCTTCTCTGGCAGTAAGACTGCCCAAGATGTCATCTGTAGCTTCATATAAATTGTCATTGGTAGCGGTCTCGTCAGGAGAGTTTATGGATGTGTCTTCAATGAAATCACCCAATGTAGTATCTTCTTCGTCTCCAATTGGAGTTTCAGTAGATATCGGTTCCTTTGCGATCTTCAGCACCCTTCTTACTTTGTCCTCTGGGAGTTCCATTCTTATGCCCAGCTCTTCAGGTGTGGGCTCTCTTCCCATTTCTTGAACCATCTGCCTTGAAACTCTGTTAAGTTTATTTATGGTCTCAATCATGTGAACAGGGATACGTATTGTTCTAGCTTGATCGGCTATTGATCTTGTTATGGCTTGGCGAATCCACCAAGTTGCATAAGTAGAGAACTTGTAACCCCTTCTGTATTCAAATTTATCAACCGCCTTCATAAGACCAATGTTTCCTTCTTGTATTAGATCTAAAAATTGAAGACCACGATTTGTATATTTTTTAGCAATTGAAATAACCAACCTTAGATTGGCCTCAACCATGTCTTTCTTAGCACGGCGTATTTTTGCTTCGCCTATCGACATCTTTCGATTTATATCCTTAATATCAGCGACGTCCAATTCTATAATCTTTTCAAGTTTTGCGAGTTTATTTTGGAGTCTTACTATTTCTGGAAGGTTTTCTCTAACCGAAGCAGCCCAAGGCTTTCTTGATCTTGCTATTGTTTCTGACCACTCTCTATTTGATTCATTGCCCAAATATCCTGCCATAAAATCTTTTCTGGGCATCCTGCCCCTTTTTACCATGACGGTGTAGATGAACTTTTCAACATCCCTAATAATCTCTAGTGAGTCGCGTGCAGGATTTGCTATTTTTTCAAACTGTGTAGGAGAAAGTTTTATAAATTTAAAAGTTTCACCAAGCTTGTCTTGATCTGCCAGAGCAACTTTAGATTTTCTTGATTTTTCGCATGACTTTTCTGTCTTGTTAAATTGTCGTTTGAGTGCACTGAAACGTTTTTTAACTTCCACTGGATCAGGGCCGGTGTGTTCTTCTTCGTCGGTTTCGCCTTTTTCTTCTTTTTCTTTTTTCTGAGCCATTGCTGGTGGCGGTATTCCTTCTTCTATGTCCATGAAGCCAACCATGACTTCTGATAATCTTTTTTCTTCAGCAACCACTTGCTGATAGTCATCTAGAATTCTTCCTACTATCCCTGGATAGAAGCAGCATGCATGAAGCAACTCTCTTGAACCTTCTTCTATTCTTTTAGCAATAGCTATTTCACCTTCACGAGTTAGTAGGTCGACTGTTCCCATTTCTCGCATGTACAAACGAACGGGGTCAGTAGTCCTTCCCACTTCAGACTCTACTGTTGTTAAAGTCGTTCTAGTATCTGCTATTGTCTCAGCAGGACCTTCAGTATTGTCTTCACCTGTTCCCGAGGTTGTCTCTATTACTTCAATACCAATGTCTATCAACATTTGGATAGTTTCTTCTACTTGATCGGGATCAGAGATGTCCTCCGGAAGCATCGAATTAATATCTTGATAGGTAAGAAAACCTTGGTCTTTTCCTTTATCTAGGAGTTCACTAAGACCCGAAGTCTCAAGATCTTCTTCGCTGATTGATTTTTCTTCTACCTCAGATGAAACTTCTACTGTTTTTTCTGTGGCTAATTTTTTTTTGGTTTTTTTTGGCATAACAATTTTTAAAGGTCGGGCATTATACTTATTTTTTGCTTACGGATGTTGTATTTTTACTTATAATTTTGATCCACTTACAGTTTGCGCTAAGCTTTGCTTAAATCCCTTAAAAGCATCTTGTCATCATCTTGCAAGGTTTCTAGCTTAGACAGGAGATGTTGTTGAAGTTCAAATGTCTCATCTGCACTTAAATCTCCACTTGTTAATTTTAATTTTAATTCAATAATTCTTGAATGGGAGTTGCTTCTTTTTAGGAGCTCTAAACAGTCCTTGAAATAAGGTAAGGCATTCTTTTCTTCTAAATGAGGTGTTGTTGCAAGTAATGTTCCAATAAATGAGGATGAATCCGGATTTAAAATACTAAGCAGATCCGCAGTATTGCCATTTTGGTTCTCTTTGAAGAACTGCACAACCTCTACGAGCAAGTTGGTTTCTGGTTGCGAAAGCTCTGTTAACCAACTTGTGTCGGCTATCTCGGAAGACAGGTTTGGATATAAAATAACAGCCGATAGAGCTTTTGACCCAAGTTGGGTTTGTTCAAAGGCTCTCTCTTGAACTTCTTCAGGAACCGAATCGGAGTCCTCAACCGCTGCATATCTTCTTTTTTGATTCTTATTAGAAATAGAGTGCGTTTGAATATCTTCTTTTTTTAACCCTGTTGCCTTAGAGACCTCTTCTTCTAAAAGTTTTTTTATTGAACTCTCAGGCATCGACTTCAAAAGCTCCATTGCTTTTGCAGCTAAAGAAGCTTTCTTTTCAAGAGAAGTAACGCCCACTGCCTCTGCCAATCTTTGTATAAAATACTCAGACAAGAGCAAAGCTTCTTTTGAACGCTTCTTAAAATCTTCATCGCTTTCTTTTTCTAATAAACTAGCAGGATCTTCTCCTTCAGGTAAAAAAAGAAATCTTACTTCTGCTCCATCTCCAACAACTGGCAATACATTCTTCAAAGCGCCCCAAGCGGCTCCTCTTCCTGCATCGTCTCCGTCAAAGCAGAAAATAACTTCATTAACTATTTGGAGCAGCTTTTGAATATGGAAACGGTTTGTGGCTACTCCTAAAGTAGCAACAGCGTTGTGCATGTTATTCTCTGACATTGCAACTGCATCCATGTAACCTTCTACAACAAAAATATCTTTAAGCTCTCTTCTATTTTCCAGAGACTCATGCAAACCGTAGAGCTCTTTTCCCTTTTGGAACACCGGAGTATCGCCTGTGTTTAAATATTTAGGCTGATCATCCTTGTTCATTACTCTACCACCAAAGCCTACCACCCTTCCCTTTCTGTCTTTTATAGGAAACATAAGTCTGTCTCGGAAAACGTCATAAAAGCCTCCTTCTTTATTTTGCTTTACAAGCCCTGCTTTCAGCATCGTACTTTCGCTGTAACCTTCTTTTTTAAGAAAATCTAGCAGGGCATTCCATGAATTAGGAGCGTAACCTATTGCATATTTTCGACAAGTTTCACCAGAAATCTTCCTATCGGTCTTAATGTACTCTCTTACGTGTTGAGCATTTTCTGATTTAGCTAATGTTGCTTCAAAAAAAGAGGCGGTGGCTAGTAAAATTTGAAAAAGAGGCTCTCTCTCGTCGTTTTGATTTCTTACATTTTCATAGGGGACTTCCAAACCAGATTTCGAAGCCAAGGCTTCAACTGACTCAACAAAGTCCAACCCTTGATGAGATTGCAAAAAACTTATCGCATTGCCTGTTGCCCTGCACTTAAAACAATAATAAAACTGCTTCTGCTCACTGACACTGAAAGAAGGATTGCTTCCATCATCACAAAAGGGGCATATACCCCAATGGTCTTTTCCTTTCTTTTTTAGAGGTAGGTAGCTGTCTATCAAAGAGACGATTTCAGTTGAGTCTACTATCTCTCTTACGAAGCTGGAAGGTATAGACCCGGCCATTATGAATCACTCCTAAACCAATCTTCGAGGATAATTTGAGCTGACAAGCTGTGTTTGTCCGCAGAAGATTCTTTAAATTCTGTTCCTGTAGATTTTAATCGCTCTGTAGCTTCTCTAGTTGAAAGCCTCTCATCCATCAATTCATGGCTTATGGAATACCTTGAGCTAATTTGTTTAGCAAATTGGTCGCTTCTTTCTTTAATTTTACTAATTGTTCCGTCCATATTAAGGGGGTCCCCCACCACGAATAAAGCCGGTCTCCATTCATGAACTATGGGGTCAAGTTCTTGCCACTTAGGCATTCCATCAACTGCCTTTATCGAGTAAAAAGTATGAGCTGTTCTTGTTACTTCTTGTCCTATGGCAAGTCCTATATGCTTTAGACCAAAATCAAATGACATTATCACTCTTGGAGGGTTTCCCTTATCCACTATAGGTTCTCAATACAATCGAGTAATTTTTTTGACACTTCCATATCACAAAGGTTCCTGTATTCCTGAAAACAAGTAGGACTGGTTACGTTAATTTCTGTCAAGTAGTCTCCAATAACATCTATGCCAACCAAAACCAATCCTAGTTCTTTTAGTTTTGGTCCAACTTGAGAACATATCCATAAATCCTTTTCTGATAAAGATTTTGCTATTGCTGTTGCCCCTGCAGCCAGATTTCCCCTTAGCTCACCTTTAGCCGGCACCCTTGCAACAGCTGCTCCCATAGGCTCGCCATTAATTAATAAGATTCTCTTATCCCCTTCGGTAATCTCTGGTATGTACCTCTGAATCATTACCTTACTTTTGTAGAAATTAGTAATTGTTTCCAAAACTACTGCAATATTAGGATCACCTTCTTTCAGTCTAAATATAGAAGTGCCGCCCATTCCATCCAGAGGTTTTATTACTGTGTCTTTGTTTAACTTAATAAAATCTCTTAATAAATCTTTATTACTAGCAACCAAAAAAGGGGTACAGCATTGGGAAAATTCAGTTGCAAAAACTTTTTCATTACAATCTCTTAGGCTTCTAGGTTTATTCACCACCCTAACTCCCAATTTTTCTGCCGCCTCCAGAACATAAGTATTGTAGATATAATCAGAATCAAAAGGAGGATCTTGTCTCATTATGATTACATCTAATTCTGACAATTTTCTTATTTCAGGATCGCCTAAATCAAACCATTTATCAGGATTCCGGTAAGCTCTTATTGGGAAGATTTCTGCAAAAGCACCGCGTTCATTGATGTGTAGCGATGTAGGCAAGATATAAGAAAGATCATATTTTCTTTGACAAGCTTCAATCATAATATCCAAAGAGCTATCTTTCTTATAATTGATTGATTCTATTGGGTCCATCACTATTCCTAATTTCATACCATGCCTCCCTTCTTTTGTTGTGCTTTAATTCTTTCTAGAACTCTCTAGCCAAAGTTCTAATAGCGCTAAGAGAAGAAATAACAGCAGTTTCAGCTCTTAAAATCCTCTTGCCTATAGTTACCGGAGTATAGCCAAAATCTATCAACTCCTCTATCTCACTTAGAGAAAAATCACCTTCAGGTCCAATGGCAACTGATACAGAATCTTCATATTGGATATCAGAGATTTTTTTTTCTGCACCCGGATATAACACAATTTTTTGATTAGACTCCTCTTTAGAAGCCCATTCAGATATCGGCATAGGATAATTAATTGTTGGGAGCCAGTTCTCACCACACTGCTCGCATGCTCCTTGCATTATAGCTTTCCACTTAGAAAGTTTTTTTTCTAAAGATAATTTATCTATTTTTACAACCGACCTTTCAGTCTGTAAGGGTGCAATTCTTATCACTCCAAGTTCAGTTGCCTTCTGGACTGAGAAATT
>Ga0209709_10002045_pt1 | contig 18011 bp, 19 predicted proteins | sample ArcticOcean_MG_C_2_FD_187435 | JGI IMG/M metagenome (GOLD analysis project Ga0209709, IMG submission 187435) | Marine microbial communities from western Arctic Ocean - ArcticOcean_MG_CB4_136 (SPAdes) (version 2) | ecosystem: Environmental > Aquatic > Marine > Oceanic | place: Arctic Ocean... | reverse complement strand
ATTCTGTGATGGTTCACATAACAAATAATTGAAAAAGGAAATATGGAAAACTTAGATAATCGTATTAATAAAATTTTCACAAATATACAGTTTCTATCAACTTGGTTAATAAGATTTGGATTGGGTATTGCTTTTGGTATTCATGGATTTAGTAAATTTCCATTACCTCCAGAATCTTTAATAAATTACTTTGGTTTTTCTTCTTTTTTTGCTTCTTTAGTCGCTATAGCAGAATTGGGAGCTGGATTACTTTTAATTATTGGTGGCTTTGTAAAAGGTCCTATTGGTAATTTACTAACAAGAGCAAGCGCATTTACAATTGTTGTTGTTATGACTAGTGCTTTTGCTTTAGCGCATAGAGATTGGTTTATCACAACAAAATTATTTACCAGTGAGCAAATATTTCTTTTTATTATTGGATTATATTTTTTGATAAGAGGTAATCGTTAATTTAAAAATAAATCAAATAGAAAAATGAAAAATATTGAAGTAAGTAAAATTATAGAACCTACCCCAGCCTCTGATGGTGCGGGTGTTAAATTAAAAAGAAGTATTGGGGTTGATCCTAATTATTTTGATCCTTTTTTAATGTTGGATGAGTTTGGTTCTGAAAATAAAGATGATTATATTGGAGGCTTCCCTCCTCACCCGCATAGAGGAATTGAAACTGTAACCTATATGCTTGCTGGAGAATTTGAACATGAGGATAGTACAGGCGCAAAAGGAAGAATGTCTGCAGGTGATGTCCAGTGGATGAAAACAGGTGGTGGTATAATTCACTCTGAAATGCCCGCAATGACTGAGGGCAAACTTCATGGTTTTCAATTATGGGTAAATATGCCCGCAAAATTAAAGATGAATAAGCCCGAATACATCTACATAGACTCTAAAAAAATGCAGATTCACAAAGATTCAGATAAAAAAATAAAAACTATTGCTGGAAAATTTGGTGATGCCGAAGGTCCTGTTAAAGATCACAATGTTGAGCCAGTATATTTTGATATTGAGCTTGAAAAAGATAAGGATTTTAATTTCAACCTACCCTCTACTCATAATTCTTTTGTTTATCTAATTGAAGGAGAAATAAAGATTGGTGATGAAAACCATAATAAAGTTAATGGCTCTACTTTAATACTTCTTACTAAAGGAGATTTGCTAAAAATTAAAGGTATCACAAAGGCAAAATTTTTATTAATATCTGGCAAACCAATTGGAGAGCCTGTAGCTAGAGGTGGGCCTTTTGTTATGAATACTAAGCAAGAAATTTTAAAAGCTGTTGAAGATTATCATAGTGGAAACTTTGTACAAAAATGACAAGAATTATAAAAATTGAAAAAACTGGTGGGCCAGAAGTTTTAAAACTAGAAACAATTAATTTAGAAAAGCCATCAGCAGAAGAAGTAACCATTAAACATAAAGCTATAGGTTTAAATTTTATAGATACTTACCACCGCTCAGGTCTATATCCTCTTGATCTACCTTCTGGAATTGGAGCAGAAGCTACAGGAATAATAAAAGAAATAGGATCAAAAGTAAAAGATTTTTCTGTTGGTGATAGTGTTGCTTACGCTGGGGGGGCGCTTGGAGCATACGCTACTGAAAGAAATTACCTTACAAAAAATTTAGTAAAAATACCTGAAGGAATTAACTACGAAATAGCTGCTACATTAATGACAAAAGGTTTAACAGCATACTATTTGCTTTTTAAAGCTTATCCTGTTTCTTCCAATGAAACTATATTATTTCATGCAGCTGCTGGAGGTGTAGGACAAATTTTTTGCCAATGGGCAAAAAGTCTAGGTTGCAAAGTTATTGGAACAGTTGGTTCAGAAGAAAAGATTAGTTTAGCAAAAAAAAATGGTTGCGATTTTGTCATCAATTATTCAAAAGATGATTTTGCAAAAAAAGTTTTAGAATTTACTAAAGGAAAAGGTGTCTCTGTAGTTTATGATGGCGTGGGAAAAGCAACTTTCCATAAATCAATTGAATGTTTGAAAACAAGAGGAATGATGGTGTCTTTTGGTAACGCTTCTGGTCCTCTTGAAAATATTGATGTTAGAAAAAGCATACAAGCTAAAGGTCTTTATTTTACGCGTCCTATGATGCCACAATATTTAAGCACGAAAGATGAAATACAAGATGGAGCAGATAAAATTTTTCAAATAATTAAATTGGGAAAAGTTAATATTGAGATATTTAAAAAATATAGATTAGACGATGTTATTCAAGCACACAAAGATTTAGAATCTAGAATAATAACAGGGCCAGCAGTTATTATTCCTTAATCTAAATAAAAATTATAACAAAACACATTGATTATAGATTTGCCATTTGTTATTTACAGTTTAAGTACCAAATGAAACATATAAAAATTTTCATCGAACTAACAAGACTAAACAAGCCAATTGGGTTTATGCTTTTATTTTGGCCTTGTTCCTGGGGACTAACTCTTGCATACAATTTCAAAATAGAACCAATGTTCTATTTTGAATACTTAATACTATTTTTGTTTGGCTCTATTTTAATGAGAAGCGCTGGATGTATTTTTAATGATATTGTCGATAGAGATTTAGATAAAAGAGTTGAAAGAACTAAACAACGACCAATTGCATCAAAAAAAATTTCTTTATCTAAATCTTTTTTTTATATAATTCTGCTTTGTTTAGCTGCACTTACAATTCTTTTGCAATTTAATTTACTCACAATAATGCTGGGCTTGAGCTCAATGGTGTTGGCTTTTTCTTATCCATTTATGAAAAGAATTACTTATTGGCCTCAACTCTTTTTAGGTTTGACATTTAATTGGGGAATTATAATGGCCTGGACAGCAATCAATAATTTTATATCAATTGAACCAATCATTTTATATTTATCAGCCATATTTTGGACACTAGGGTATGACACGATTTATGGACTTCAAGACTTGCGAGATGATGAGATTATTGGTGTTAAATCAACATCAATTAAGTTTAAAAAAAATGTAAAAATCTTTGTTGGAACCTGCTATAGCTTATGTGTTTTTTTTATTTTAACATTGGGAACCTTAATGCAAACGAATAAATATCTACTGTTAATATCAATTTTTTTTATTTTTTCATTAATATACCAGATAAAACTTTTTAAGATTAATGATTCAAAATCATGTCTTTTTAGTTTTAAAATGAATAATTTAACTGGGTTTCTTATTTTTATATTTATTTTTTCATTTAATTTTTGATGGATCTTTTAACTTTAAAAAAAATTTTATTAAGATTGTACCGTGATTACGTTGCGAGATATTTTGGTAAAATAATGATTTCACTTTTATTATCTTTTGGAGTCGCGGGCAGTACAGCAGCTATAGCTTGGTTGCTTGATCCTGCAATTAAAAAAATGTTTATTGAGCAAGATGAAACAATGATGTTTATTATACCTTTTGCTATAGCACTCTCTTTTGCAACAAAAGGTTTATCATTATATTTTGCTAGAACGGTATTAATTAAAGTGGGTAATGAAATTGTTTTAAATATCCAAAAACAACTAACTTCTACTATATTAAAATCGGACACTCATACACTAGAATCAAAACATTCAGGGCAATATCTTTCTCATATTATGTATGATGTTGGTCAAGTTAATGTGTTGGTTAGTAACGGGGTTTTAAATTTAATGAAAGACAGTTTAACTCTAATTGTTTTGATTAGTTTGATGTTTTATCAAAATTGGAGGCTTGCTTGTTTTGCTATGTTAATGATGCCACTTGCTGCTTTCGTGGCCAAATCACTAGGAAAAAGAATAGGAAAAGCTACCAAGGAAAGCACAGTACTTAACGCAAGCTTAACGTCGTATTTGTCTGAGTTGTTAAAAGGATCAAGAATGATAAAAATTTTTCAACAAGAAAATTTTGAATTAAGTAGATCTGATAAAATACTCACATCAAATAAAAATATAAGAACTAAAATAGGATTCATATTAATAAGAGCAACTCCGATCATGGAAATTTTAACAGGTATTATGATAGCAGGATTTATCTATTATTCTGGATTTATGATTGCTAGTGGAGAAATGGGTATAAATAATTTTTTCTCTTTTTTAACTGCCATGATGCTAGCTTATCAACCTATTAGATCATTAGCGACGATCAATATGATGTTTTATCAGGGCGCCGCAGGAGCAGAAAGAGTTTTTGGAGTCTTGGATAATGAACCTAAAATTAAAGAAAATAAATCATCTCCAAATTTAAAAATTGACTCAGGTAATGTAGAATTTCAAAATGTGAGTTTTGCTTATCCAAATACGATTAAAGCAGCTATAACAAATGTTAACATTTCTATTAAAGGTAACACCACAGCCGCATTGGTGGGCCATAGTGGTGCTGGTAAAAGTACTATTATAAATTTGCTACCAAGATTTTTTGATGCACAAGATGGAAAAGTTAAGATTGATGGACAGAATATTTGTGAAGTGTCACTTTATTCCTTAAGAAAAAGTATATCTATGGTTAGTCAAGATATAATTTTATTTGATGATACAATTCGCGCAAATATAGCTTATGCGAATATGAATTCATCTGATGAAGAAATTGTTAAAGCTTGTAATTTTGCTGCTGCCAGTGAATTTATAGAAAGCTTCCCAAAATCATATGACACGATGATCGGTGAAAATGGTATAAAACTATCTGGTGGCCAAAAACAAAGAATTTCTATTGCTAGGGCAGTTTTAAAAAATTCTCCAATAATCCTGTTAGATGAAGCGACTTCTTCTCTAGACGCGGAGTCTGAAGAAAAAGTTCAAAATGCAATTATAAATTTGACTAAAAATAAAACTACATTGGTTATTGCGCATAGATTATCAACTATTATTAGAGCTGATAAAATCATTATTTTAAATCAAGGTAAAGTGGTGGGAACTGGAACTCATGAGGAACTTTTAAAAAGCTCGATTATTTACAAAAATTTATATCAAAAACAAATGAGCTCATAACCAATGCATTTTTGGTATAAATTTTTTACGTACCTTTTTTATCCAATAGCGCCAATTTATTTATATTTTAGAACATTAAATAAAAAAGAACACCCAGTAAGATTTAAAGAAAAATTATCTAAAATAAACACATCAAGAGATAAAGGGTTTTTAATTTGGTTCCATGTGGCAAGCGTCGGCGAAGCTATGAGTATACTCCCACTGATAGAAAACTGTATAAAAGAAAAAAAAATAAATAAAATTCTTTTAACCTCTATCACACTAAGTTCTGGAAAAATTTTAGAAAAAAAATATAAAGATAACAAAAAAATATGTCATCAATTTTTACCTTTAGATATTCCTAGTTTAGTAAAAAAGTTTTTAAAACACTGGAAACCTAATTTAGCTATTTTTGTAGATTCTGAAATATGGCCTAACTTAATCTTTCAAATTAAAAAAGATAAAATTCCCCTTCTTCTCTTCAACGCACGCATAACTGAAAAAACTTTTAAAAGATGGAGATTTTTAAAAAACTTTGGACAAAAAGTGTTTAATAAATTTGATTTGTGCATTGCTTCAAATAAAGAAAGTGAAAATTTTTTAAAAATATTAGGTGCTAAAAATATTAAAAATTACGGAAATCTTAAATTTTTAAATTCAACAAACGATTTGAACCATAATCTAGATTCATTTCTGATAGATAAAATTAAAAATCGCAAAATATGGTGTGCAGCAAGCACACATCCTGATGAAGAAAAATTTTGCGCAGAATCTCATCTGCAAATCAAAAATAGTTACAAAAATGTTTTAACTATTATTATTCCCAGGCATATACATAGAGTCAAAAAAATATATTCGGATCTTACAAAGCTGAATCTTAAAGTAGCTTTGTATAGTGATGTAGCTAAAGTAAATTATGACACAGATATTCTGCTAGTAGATTCTTACGGGGAATCATTGAAATTTTATAATATTTCAAAGTGTGTTTTTGTTGGTAAATCCTTAGTAAAAAATTTGATAGATAATAGTGGCCAAAACCCTATAGAACCAGCAAAATTTGGATGTAAAATTCTTCACGGTCCTTATATTAGAAATTTTACCGAAATCTATGAGTTTTTAAAAACATATGGCGTTACCTCAAAAATAAATACATTTCAGGAGCTTGCTGCATCATTGGTTGAGGAATTTAGACATGACAAAGACAAGAATGTGGAAATTTCTGAAAAAATACAAAATTACGGTCAAAATATATTCAATAATGTTATCGTAGAAATGAAAAAATACATATAAATGTTATTAGATGAAACTTTTTAAACCAAAGTTTTGGGATAAAAATAAAATATCTTTTATCTCTATTTTAGTTATTCCTGTCACCTTATTAATCATAATTGTAAACTTATTTAAAAGAAAATTTACAAAAGTTCATACATTCTCAATTCCAATAATTTGTGTAGGCAATATATACTTGGGGGGAACTGGCAAAACCCCGCTTTCTATTGAAATTTTTTCTATTTTGAAAGAGCTAAACATGAACCCAGTTTTTATTAGAAAAAAGTATGATTCATTTCAGGATGAAGTCGATTTGCAAGAAAAAGTAGGTATTGTTTATCAACATAAAAAAAGATTTGAGGCTATAAAAAGTGCAATTAAAAACCAAGCTAATATTGCTATTCTTGATGACGGCTTTCAAGATTTTTCTATTAAAAAAAAATTTTCTATTGTTTGTTTTAAAGAAGAGATGTGGATTGGCAACGGTTTGCTTATCCCTTCTGGACCACTAAGAGAAAGCCTATCTGGTCTAAAAAGAGCTGATTGCGTAATTATAAATGGTAAAAAAAATATTAATATTGAAAATCAAATACTAAACCAAAATGATAGAATAAAAATTTTTTATTCAACACATATTTTACAATTTGTTGAAAGATTTAAAAATAAAAAAGTAATAGCTTTTGCTGGAATTGGTAATCCAGAAAATTTTTTTGATGGTCTTGAAATTAATAATATTAATGTTTTTGAAAAGATTAAATTTCCTGATCATTATAGCTATTCTAATAAAGAATTGGATAGTTTAATAAATAAAGCAAAAAAAAATAATCTTCTTTTGTTAACTACAGAAAAAGATTACTTTAGAATAAAAAAAAATTACAGAAAATATATAAGTTATTTAAAAATTTCGGTTAAAATAGAGAGTAGAGATAGCTTTATTAAAGAAATAAAAAAAATTATATGAAAATTGTTAAATATTTTTTTGAGTTCATAAGCATAATATCATTATTTTCTATATTTAAAATTATAGGTTTTAAAAATGCATCAAATCTTGGGTCGTTATTAGGAAAATTATTTGGACCTATGTTCCGATCAAAAAAAATAATTATTAGAAATATAAATACGGCGCTAGGTGATGTTAACAACGCGGAACAAAAAAAAATTATAAATGGAATGTGGTCAAATATTGGAAGAACTTTTGCTGAATATATTTTTTTAAAAGATTTTAAATTTAATCAGAAAAAATTCAATTATGTTAAAATTAATGGTACAAAATATCTAGATGAAATTAAAAAAAATAATGAATCTGTAATTTTTTATTCAGGTCATTTTGCCAATTTTGAACTAATGGCGTTACAATTGGATAAATATGAAGTTAAATGTGCAGCAATATATAGACCGCTGAACAATTGGTTTTTAAATCCTTTAATGGAATTTTTTAGAATGAAATATATTTGTCCCAATCAGATTCCAAAAGGAAGAATGGGCATGAGGGAAATAATTAATAAAGCTAAAAATGGTTACAGCATCGCCTTAATGGTTGATCAGCGTGTAAGTGAAGGGCCTAGAGCACCTTTTTTTAATAAACCTGCTCACACAACTACTGTACCTGCGCAATTAGCATTAAAATATAATTATAAATTAGTACCCATTTATTTAGAAAGAAAAAATGATGTAAATTTTGAAATGACAATTCTTGAACCCTATCAAGTAAAAAATACTGGGGATTATGAATCTGACACGAAAAATATTACTATTAAAATTAATCAAATTATAGAAAAAATGATAATAAAAAACCCAACTCAATGGATTTGGTCACACAATCGTTGGAAATAAAAAGAAGAGAAATTTATTTAATGTTTAGAACTGTAGCTGGGTCTAACCTTATATCAAACCAGTTTAGCCTTACATCTAAGTGGGCACCGGTAGCTCTTCCAGTTGATCCAACCGTACCAATAATATCCCCTTGTCTTACCTTTTGTCCTTTACTAACCAATATCTTATTCATGTGCATATATAGTGTTGAAACTCCATGACCATGATCAAATATTACAGTTCCTCCAGTATAAAATAAATCATTTTCTGCTAAAGTAACGGTTCCATCTAGCATAGCTTTAATTTTGGTTCCTTCGTCAGCTGCAAAATCTAACCCATAATGAGGCCACTTAGGTTCACCATTTAGAATTCTTTGACTTCCATAAACTCCTGTAATGATAGAGTTTTCCACTGGTATAATAAAATTTTCTTTAAAAAATGTTAGATCACTATTCAAGGATCGCGCCTTACCTATTAATTTATTTTCTTTTTTAATTCTTTCATAAACTTCTTCTGGTGGATTTACTTTTTTTTTTTCTAAGCCGTCTATTTTTTGAATTTTATATTCTCTTTTTAAAACTTTTTTTATTATTTTTTTATTATTTATTTTTATAATAATGTCATTTTTTCTATCTCTTCCCAACCCAAAAGCAAAAAAGCCATCCGGGGTGACTTTAACTTCTCTTTTATCAATAAAAACTTTCGACCCCGCTTCGGTTTTCCCTAAAATAAAAGAGCCTTGGATAAACTTACCGTTAAAAGTTACAGCAAAACTTGAGGTTGTAATAAATAAAAAAATTATACCTATAACGAATTTCATTTTTTGTTTAACTCTTCGTATCTTTGTTCAGCTTCCTTTGGCGAAAAATAAGCTTCTTGCAAATCAACATTCCAATAGGTTAGTTGGTTTAAAGGAACTTTTTTTCCAGAAACTGCGCAAATAACAAAATCTCCTTCTTCAAGAATTTCAAAATTATTTGCATTAAATTTAATTTTTGCTTTATTTTCATTCATATATATTTAATTATAATTATATCAATAATATATGAATTTAGCTGTTATAGGAAGTGGTGGAAGAGAGCACTCTATTTGTTATAAATTAAGGCAATCTAAAAAAATTAAAAATTTGGTATGTATACCAGGTAATGCTGGAACACAAAAAATAGCAGAAAATGTAAAAGAAGACATTTTAAACTTTGAGGCAATATACCAGATAATTAAGAAAAAGAATATTGATATCGTTATTGTTGGCCCCGAACAGCCTTTGGTCGAAGGTATTGTTGATTACTTAAAAGAAAAAAAAGTTAGAGTTTTTGGCCCCAATAAATCAGCCTCACAACTAGAAGGATCTAAAGCATTTATGAAAAATTTATGTAGAAAAAATAGTATTCCTACAGCTAGCTTTGGTGTTTTTAGTGATTTTGAAAGTGCCTCTAACTTCATTAAAAAAAATAAATGTCCAATTGTAGTTAAGGCTGATGGGTTGGCCGCTGGTAAAGGTGTTTCAATTTGTAAGTCAAGAAAAGAAGCTATGGTGGTTACCGAAGAAATACTAAATGGTAAATTTAAATCTTCAAATAAAGTACTTTTAGAAGAATTTTTAGAAGGGGAAGAACTAAGTTATTTTTTATTGGTTGATAAAAATTCATACTGTTTTTTTGGTTCCGCTCAAGACCATAAGAGAGTTGGTGAAGGCGACAAAGGTCCTAACACTGGAGGAATGGGAGCCTATTCTCCCACTTCTTTACTTACCAAAAATCTAGAAGATAAAATTAAAAAAAAAATTATAGACCCCACCCTAAAATCTTTGAAAAAATTGGGCTATCCTTACGAGGGTTTTTTATATGCAGGACTTATGATTAAAAATAACGAACCATACTTAATTGAATATAATATTAGGATGGGTGATCCAGAATGTCAGGCTTTAATGATGAGGTTAGAAACTGATTTATTAGAAATTATAGATTGCGCTACACAAAATAAAATAAATAATTTAAAAATTAAGTGGAGTGAAAAAAGTTCTATAACGATTGTTTTGTGTGCAAAAGGCTATCCGTTAAACTATATTAAACATAGTGAAATAAAAAATTTACAAAATATTTCTACAGATAGAAACAACCAAATTTTCCACTCTGGTACATATGAAAAAAATAACAAAACTTATTCTAGTGGCGGGAGAGTTTTAAACATAACTTCATTAGCGAAAGACTTAGGTGAAGCAAGAACTAAATCTATAAATAACATAAGAAAAATAAATTGGGCCGATGGTTTCTTTAGAAAAGATATTGGTTGGAGAGAGATAGATAATAACTAATTATGAGAATTATTGCAGGCGATTTAAAAGGTTTTTTTCTACATGTTCCTAAAAATAAAAACACTAGACCTCTTAAAGATCTAGCAAGAGAAAGTATTTTTAATTTGCTAGCGCACTCAAATAAAATTGAATTAAAACTTAAAGAAGCAAGTATTTTAGATTTATATTCAGGAACTGGTTCTTTTGGCTTAGAGTGCCTTTCAAGAAAGGCAAAATATGTTTATTTTGTAGAAAAAGATAAATCTGCATTTGAAATTTTAGAAAAAAATATAGAAAAACTAAAAGTAAAAAAAAAAACAAAAGCATTTTTTAGTAGTGTTTTTATATTATTGAACAAATCAAATTTAATTTTACCTAAATTTGATATCATTTTTTGCGATCCCCCTTTTAAAGATTCAAATGTAGAAAATTTGATTGACTTAGTTTTCAGTAAAAATCTATTAAAAAAAGATGGTATAATAATTTTACATAGAAACAAAAATATAAAAGAAAATTTTCCAAATTATTTTAATATTTTAGATGAAAGAATTTACGGTATATCTAAAATAATTTTTGGGAAGCTTTTATCCTAAAATTTTTTTTGTTTCTTCTTTTACTTGTTCTACAGCAGGCTGATCAAATGGATTAATGTTCATTAAACGAGCTAGAAGAATCGTTTCTAAAGCAAAAAAGGTAAAAATTTCTCCCAGTTCTTCTTCATTTTTTTTTTTAATATTTATTTGCCTAAATGGTATTTGTTTTAACTTAAAAATATTTTTTACAGCATTGCATTGTGCATCAATTATAGTTGTCAATTTTTTGTTTTTTAAAAACTTCATATCTTGAGTAATAACGTCCTGGGAAACTTTGAATTTATCAATCTGGTTTGAGGAAGTTAGAAAGGTAAAAAATTTATCTTTAGGTCCATCTAAATATAATTGTAGGAGGCTGTGATGGTCTTTAGGTCCAAAAGATAAAGTGGGATTAATACCTTTGCCCTTTTTTCCTAAACTTTCTGCTACAAGCTGCTGGTACCAATATCCCAAATCATTTAAATTAGAATCATAATTCAAAATAACAGAGTTATTGTATCCCTTTGAATTAAGCGAATAAATACCTGCTACATTGTAAATTAAAGATGATATAAAAGTTTTCTTCTTCATTAAATTTTTTAAGTTTTTAAATTTCATTAAATTTAAACCCATTAATGCTGCTGGAAACATACCTGTTTCAGATAGAACTGAATATCTGCCACTTATAAATTCTTTATGTTCAATTACTTCTGCATTGTATTTTTTTGCTAAAGAAATTAATACATTATCTGTTGGTTGGGCAATAATAATTAATTTATTCTTAAATAAACTTTTAGAAAATATTGTTCCTAGATTTATTATTGTTTCAATTGTTCTACCTGATTTGCCAGCTATAATAAAGCAAGAGTTTTTTAAATTTTTTATTTTTTTATACTTTAAATTTAAATCTAAATCTAGGTTATCAAAAAAAAATACTTTTTTTTTAATTTTTTTTTTTAAGAATGAATAGATACTTTTTGTGCCTAGGATTGATCCACCCATACCAATAATTATTATGTTTTGATACTTTGAAAAATTTTTTACTGTTTTTTTTGAAAAATAAAATTCATAACTTTTGTTATACGGTTCTAATGATGGAATTTTATTTTTTTTTAAATCTGTCAATAAAGATTTAAAAAATTTTTTTGTTTTTTTCAAACTGGTGCTAAAATTTTTGGAATTATTAAAATGATTTTTAAAAAAATTATCTTCTTTAATCATTTATTTAGTTTGAATTTTTTTTAATATAGATTTTTCAGTAGATGTTGAATTTCCAGATGATTCTGCGGAAATACTCTCAATTGTATTTCCTAAACTCTCTTCAAAACTTGAAATTTCATCTGATGCAGCCGTTTTGTCTCCTGGAGTTGGAAGATTCTCATAATCTGGTGGTAAAATAAGTGGATCTTTTTTTTCAATAAAAAACTCATCTGTTGTTTTTGCCTTACCTCCAGTAATGCCTCTTTTCATTGAATCTAGAGTATTGCCTCCACAAGACGAAACCAAAATAAATATTGATATTATGTATATATATTTTTTACACATTTTTAAAAATTTTTTCTTTTTTTAATATTTCTATTAATACTAATCCAATTATACCTATAGTAATAAAAATATCAGCAACATTAAATATAAACCAGTGGTAATTACCTATATGTAAATCTACAAAATCTGGTACAGCATAATAATAAATCCTATCAAACAAATTTCCTAATGACCCTCCAATTATCATTGAAATAAAATAAGCATAAATGCCTTTATATTTTGTTAGGAAATACACAAGACCAATATTAATTAAAACTATTAATGTGGTAAGAATATGATAATAAATATTTGTTTCTAATGAAATCCACCCAAAAGCAATACCTGTATTCCAAACTAAATAAAAATTTAAAAAGGGATTTACATAAAAATCAATATCCGTTCCTTTCATTTGTAAGTTTAATAAATAAAATTTGGTCACTCTATCTAAAACAAAACAAGTAAAAATAATTATAATTTTTTTCATAAATTATTGTTTTTGCTCTTCACATCTGTGGCACGGACCAGTGAAAATTTTCCAACATCTAGAACATTTTTCGCCTTCAGCTTTTTTTACTAAAACTTCTATACCTTTTATTTCATTCAACTGAAAAAGTTTATTGTCATCAGTTAACTTTCTGACTTCAGCCTTTGAGGTTATAAAATATTCAGATAAATTAAAATTATCAGCTAATTTTAAGTATTCTTCACTTAGATGTACTTGCACATCAGCTTCCAGACTAGATCCAATTTCTTTACTTGCTCTTTTGATCTCCATAGCTGCATTAACAACTTTTTTAACATTCTTAAACTTGTCCCATTTTGTAAATAATTTTTCATTTTTCCATTTTAATGGAATTTTCGGGAAGTCTTGAAGGTGTATACTAGAATTTTTTTCATTATTTATTATTTGAAATATTTCTTCAGTTGTAAAAGACAATATTGGGGCAAACCATTTTAACAACATGTCTAAAATTAATGACAATAAATTGATACACGCTTTTCTTTTAGTTGATGATAAAGCATCACAATAAAGAGTATCTTTTCTGATATCAAAATAAAATGCTGACAACTCTAATGAACAGAAATTTGTTAATTCTTTGTATAGTTTGTGAAAATTATATTCTTTAAAATAAGTTTCAAATTTTGTATTTAAAACAAAAATTTGGTTTAAAATAAATTTTTCTAGTTCTGGCCATTCCTCAATTTCATTTGAATTTAAATCAAAATTAATTTTTTTATCATTTAAATTTCCCATTAAAAATCTAAACGTATTTCTTATTTTTCTATAAGATTCAGCGTGTTGTTCTAAAATTGAATGATCCAACTTCAAATCTTCAGAATAGTCAGAAGCAGCAACCCATGTCCTCAATATATCTGCACCATATTTTTTAAGTATATCTTCAGGAGCAATTACATTGCCAATAGATTTAGACATTTTTAAACCCTTTCCATCAACTACAAACCCGTGGGTTAAAATACTTTTGTAGGGTGCTCTACCTCTTGTTCCGCAAGATTCTAGTAACGATGAGTGAAACCATCCTCTATGTTGATCAGAGCCTTCTAGGTACATTGAGGCTGGCCACATTAGATCTTTTCTTTTTTCTAGTACGTAGCTATGAGTTGCTCCGCTATCAAACCATACTTCCACGATGTCACTAGTTTTAATAAAATCATCTTTTTTGTATTTTTTTCCTAAAAATTTCTGTGCGTCTCCGTCAAACCAACAATCTGATCCTTCCTTTTCATAAATTTGAGCAATATTTTCAATTATTTCAGGATCTTTTAAAGGCTCTTTTGTTTTTTTAGATATAAACAAAGGTAATGGAACCCCCCAAATTCTTTGTCTAGAAACACACCAATCAGGTCTAGTTTCTACCATTGATCTAATTCTTGCTCTACCTCGCTCTGGATAAAAAATTGTTTCATCAATTGCTTTTAGAGCTTTTTTTCTTAAGTCTTTTTTTTCCATTGAAATAAACCACTGGGAGGTCGCTCTATACACCAAAGGTGCTTTTGATCTCCACGAATGTGGAAAGCTATGTCGTAATTTGTCATGACCTAATAAACTCTTATGTTCTGATAGTTTTTCAATAACTTTATCATCAGCTTTAAAAATATGAGTGCCTGAAAAGAAAGTGACTTCATCAGTATACACCCCACCATCATTAATTGTGTTGGTGGCTTTAATATTATTTTTTAAGCAAAGATTAAAATCATCTGGTCCATGACTTGGAGCCATATGAACAATTCCAGTTCCTTGCTCTAGAGTAACAAAACGACCCTCAAATAATGGTACGCTATGGTCGTAGCCCATATTTTTTAATGGATGTGAACAGATACTATTTTTTAAATCACTTCCATTAAACTCTTTTAAAACTTTAAAATATTTTATATCACACTCTTCAAAAACCTTATTCATAAGTTCGCTAGCTATGATTATATTTTTGTTTTTAAAGTCACTAGTTTCTTGTTCAATTTTGATTACAGAATACTTAATTTTATCACTATAAGCTAAAGCGCGATTAACAGGGATTGTCCACGGTGTAGTAGTCCATATAATAATGTATGAATCTTTTAAAAAATCTTTTTCAGTTTTTTCAATTTTAAAAGATGTATAAATTGTATTGGAAGTGTGATCTTTATATTCTACCTCAGCATCAGCTAATGCAGTTTTTTCTACGGTTGACCAAAGAACAGGTTTGTATCCTTGGTATAAAGTATCGTCCAACAAAAATTTTCCTAGCTCTCGAACTATCTGCGCCTCAGCATCGAAACTCATGGTGGAGTAATAATTTTCCCAATCACCTTCAACCCCTAATCTTTTAAATTCCGCGGTATGAATTTTAATCCATTTTTCTGCAAAATCTCTACATTCTTTCCTAAAATCTTTAATTAAAATTTCATCTTTATTTTTTTTATTTTTTTTGTATTGTTCTTCAATTTTCCATTCTATGGGCAATCCGTGACAATCCCACCCCGGTACATAAACTGAATCTTTTCCATCCATCTGATGAAATCTAGTAATTATGTCTTTAAGAATTTTATTAAGAGCTGTACCCATATGTATATGTCCATTTGCATAAGGTGGGCCATCATGAAGTACAAATTTTTCTTTACCTTTCCTAGATTCTCTAAGTTTTTTATATAAATTTAATTTTTCCCAAATTTTTAAAATTTCAGGTTCTTTTTTCGGCAAATTAGCCTTCATTGAAAATGAAGTTTTGGGTAAATTAATATCTTCTTTGCTCATAAAACCAGCTTTGTTTTTAAACCTTTTTTTGCAAAAATTACATCTTTATTCATTTGTCTTATTAATTGAGATGAATTGTTAAATTTACGATCTTTTCTTAAAAATTTTAAGAAATAGACAGTTAATTTTTTATTATAAAGATTTTTTTTTAAGTCAAATATATTTATTTCTAAAAAAATTTCTTTCCCTTGAAATGTAGGGCGAGAACCAATATATGCAATGCCAGAATAAATTTTATTTAATCCTTTTATAGTAATTTTAACAGTATAAATTCCTAACTTTGGTAGAATATAATTCTTAACATTTATGTTGCAGGTACGGTACCCAAGTTTTCTGCCAATTTTTTTGCCTCTAACCACTTTACCTTCGATGGACCATGTTCTTGAAAGTAATTTATTTGCTAGATATATATTTCCATTCTTTAAATGTGTTCTAATTTTTGTAGATGAAACTGTTTTTTTCAAATATTTAAAAGGTTTTATATTTAATAGACGATAGCTGTACATGTTTTCAAATTTATTAAGTAATGTTACGTCACCTTTTCTAGCTTTACCGAATTTAAAATTATTACTAACTGCAAGTAATTTAGGATTAATTTTTTTATACAAAATATCCTTTATAAATTTTGAAGCATCAATTTTTGAGAATTTTTTATTAAATTTTTGATTAATTACAAAATCTACATTATTTTTTTTAAATAATTTTAATTTCTGTTCTTCTGAGGCTAATCTGTAATTTTTTATATGTTTATTAAAAAACATAACCGGCAATGGTGTAAAGGTTAATACTCCAAATTTTACTTTATTTTCTTTTGCAATTTTTTTTGCTTCTTTAAAAACTTTCTGATGACCGTAATGGACGCCATCAAAGTTTCCAATCGCTAATGCTGATCTTTTATACTTTTTTGTAATAGATGTATTTCTAAAAATTTTCATAATTTACCATTTTAAATTTTCTTGGTAGTAATTAGTTTTTACATCGTATTTACTTAAAACTTTATCATAATTATTTTTTAGTAAGTTTTGAAAATCATTTTTGTGAATTCCATTTGTTATAAGCAATGAATCTAAACTCATGTTATTAGCTCCTCTAATGTCAGTTTGAATATTGTCCCCAATAGCAAGTATGTTCTCATTCTTCTTAATGCAAAATTTATAAATATCAGGGTAAGGTTTTCCAAAGTAAACAACTTGTCCACCTAGATCTTTAAAGATTTCCGCTATCTTGCCTGCGCAATACTCTTTTTTATCACCTCTGTGAACTATCAAATCTGGATTCGTACATATCATTTTAAGTTTTATATGATTTTTTAATAAATTTTTGTAATAGCTTAAAGTATCTTCGTGATTATCAAAAAACCCTGTACATAATATAAAATCAGATTCTTCTAAAATTTTTTGATTTTTTTCAAAGCCTTCGAATAAACTATTGTCTCTTTGTGGCCCCAGATGATAAAAATACTTTCCAAAAATATTATTTCTTAAACTTTTAATAGCAGCCTCCCCTGATGTAAAAATATTTTTAATTAAAGCATCGTCTATTTTCATATTTAGTAAAAACTTTTTAACATTTTTTGATGGACGGGGTGCGTTAGATATTAAGACAAATCTCTTATTTAATTTATTTAAGTTTTCTAATACATTAATCGCATCAGGGTACGGTTTAACGCCATTATGAATTACCCCCCATAGATCTATAAAAAAGGTATCATATTTGCTTTGAACTTGCCTTAGTCCAGTGATTAATTTGCTTTCCATAATAATAGATGATTAGCTCAAGAAAGGTTAAAAATACACCATTTTGGCAAATTTATGCTATAAATGTTTTATTTTTCATGAAGGTATTGAAATTTCAATATCACATACTATATATCACATTATAAAAATTAGGAGTAAAATTAAAATGAAATTTAGACCTTTACACGATCGCGTTTTAATAGAAGTTTTAGACGGTGAAGAAAAAACTTCAGGTGGAATAATAATACCAGATACTGCAAAAGAAAAACCTCAAGAAGGAAAAGTTGTTGCGGTAGGGACAGGAACTAGAACAGAAGATGGGAAAGTTCTTGCAATGGATGTTAAAGTTGGAGATACGGTTCTTTTTGGCAAATGGTCAGGAACTGAAGTTAAAATTGATGGAAAAGAATATAGCATAATGAAAGAATCTGACATTATGGGAATTTCGAAAGGAAAATAACAAAATGGCAAAAATAGTAAAATTTGATACAGAAGCAAGAACTAAAATGATGAAGGGTGTCGATACACTTGCGAACGCAGTAAGAGTAACTTTGGGTCCCAAAGGTCGTAATGTAGTTTTAGACAAATCTTATGGAGCTCCAAGAACAACTAAG
>Ga0209709_10002044_pt1 | contig 18019 bp, 20 predicted proteins | sample ArcticOcean_MG_C_2_FD_187435 | JGI IMG/M metagenome (GOLD analysis project Ga0209709, IMG submission 187435) | Marine microbial communities from western Arctic Ocean - ArcticOcean_MG_CB4_136 (SPAdes) (version 2) | ecosystem: Environmental > Aquatic > Marine > Oceanic | place: Arctic Ocean... | reverse complement strand
TTCTATTACTGATGGACAAATATTTCTTGAAACTGAACTATTTAACCAAGGAATTAGACCAGCTATAAACGTTGGATTATCCGTATCTAGAGTTGGATCATCTGCACAAACCAAGGCTATGAAGAAGGTTTCTGGATCCATGAAACTAGAGCTTGCCCAATATAGAGAAATGGCTGCCTTTGCTCAATTTGGATCAGACTTAGATGTCTCAACACAAAAACTTTTAAATAGAGGCTCAAAATTAACTGAACTCTTAAAACAAAAACAATACACACCACTAACAGTTGCCGAACAAGTAATTTCTATTTTTTGTGGAGTAAAAGGATATTTGGACAATGTAGAACTTAAAGATATAGCTGATTTTGAGTTACAAATTATTGAAAAATGTAAATCTGAAAAACCAGAAATTTTACAGTCAATTTCGAGTTCGGGAAAACTCGACGAAGATGCTGAGAAGTTATTAATTGGAGTAATAATAGAATTTAAAAAAAATTTTAACTTATAAAATATGGCAACCTTAGACGATCTCAAAAAAAGGATAGCTAGTGTAAAATCTACGCAAAAAATTACTAAGGCAATGAAAATGGTTGCGGCAGCAAAACTTAGAAGAGCCCAAGAAAACGCGGAAAGGGGAAGACCATACTCGGAAAAAATGAATAATATTATTCTTAATCTTTCCAACAGTATTTCTGATAAAGAAAACGCCCCCAAATTACTTACTGGAACTGGTGGAGATAAAACACATTTGTGTATAGTTTTAACATCTGATAGAGGTCTTTGTGGAGGCTTTAATACAAATATTATTAAAAAAGCAAAAAAATATTTTAAAAAAATTTCAGACGAAGGAAAAATTTTAAAAATTATAACAGTAGGATCAAAAGGTTACGATCAATTAAAAAGGTCATATATAAATCATATTATTGAAAAAGTCTCTTTTAGAGATTCTAAAACTGTAAATTTTTTAGATGCTGAAAAAATAGGAAAAATAATAATTGAAAACTTTGAAAAAAAAGCATTTGATGTATGTTCAATTTTTTACAATCAATTTAAAAATGTGATTACTCAAATACCACAAGAGCAACAAATAATTCCTTTAAAAAATTCTGAATCTAAAAATAATTCTTCCGAAGATAATTATGAATTTGAACCAGATGAAGATGAAATTTTAAGCAATTTATTGCCGAAAAATATTTCTACTCAAATTTTTAAAGCTATGTTAGAAAATTCAGCTAGCGAACAAGGCTCTAGGATGAGTGCAATGGATAATGCAACAAGAAATGCTGGCGATATGGTTGATAGACTTACTATTGAATATAACAGAAGTCGTCAGGCAGCGATTACTAAAGAATTAATTGAAATTATATCAGGAGCGGAAAGTTTATAATTATGAATAAAGGAAAAATTACGCAAATTATTGGTGCAGTCGTGGATGTAAAATTTGATAATAAGCTACCAGAAATTTTAACAGCATTAGAATGTAAAAATGGTAATAACAGATTAGTTCTAGAAGTTGCTCAACATCTTGGTGAATCAAGTGTTAGAACAATTGCAATGGATGCTACTGAAGGATTAAAAAGAGGAGATGAAGTAACAGATACTGGCTCCCCTATACAAGTTCCAGTTGGCCCCGAAACATTAGGAAGAATTCTAAATGTTATAGGTGAACCTATTGATGAAAAAGGTGAAGTTAAAACAAAAGAAAATTGGTCTATTCATAGAGCGGCTCCTGAATTTAACGATCAATCAACTGAGACCGAAATTTTAGTAACAGGAATTAAAGTTATTGATTTGCTAGCGCCTTACGCAAAAGGAGGAAAAATTGGTTTATTTGGTGGCGCTGGGGTAGGTAAAACAGTGCTTATAATGGAGTTAATTAATAACGTAGCGAAAGCACATGGAGGATTTTCAGTTTTTGCGGGAGTCGGAGAAAGAACTAGAGAAGGAAATGATCTTTATCACGAGATGATAGATTCGGGAGTAATTAAATCTGAAGGAAAGGGTTCTAAAGCTGCGTTGGTATATGGTCAAATGAATGAACCTCCTGGAGCAAGAGCGAGAGTTGCTTTAACAGGATTAACTGTAGCAGAGTATTTTAGAGATAAAGAAGGTCAAGATGTGCTCTTCTTCGTTGATAATATTTTTAGGTTCACCCAAGCAGGATCAGAAGTCTCCGCATTATTAGGCAGAATCCCTTCAGCTGTAGGATATCAGCCTACACTAGCAACAGATATGGGTAATCTTCAAGAAAGAATAACCACTACTAACAAAGGTTCAATTACATCAGTACAAGCAATTTACGTGCCTGCGGATGATCTAACCGATCCTGCGCCCGCAACATCATTTGCTCACCTAGATGCAACAACAGTATTATCTAGGCAAATCGCAGAAATTGGTATTTACCCAGCTGTAGATCCTCTTGATTCAACTTCTAGAATTTTAGATCCAAGAATAGTTGGAGAAGAACATTATAGAGTAGCACGTGAAGTGCAAAAAATTTTACAAACTTATAAATCTTTGCAAGATATTATTGCTATTTTAGGTATGGATGAATTATCTGAAGAAGATAAACTCACTGTAACAAGGGCTAGGAAAATTCAAAGATTTTTATCCCAACCTTTCTTTGTTGCGGAAGTATTCACAGGCTCTCCTGGAAAGCTTGTAGATTTAGAGTCTACAATTAAAGGTTTTGATGAAATTTGCAAAGGCGAATACGATCATTTACCAGAAGCAGCTTTTTATATGGTAGGAACAATTGAAGAAGCTATAGAAAAAGCCGAAAAAATGGCGAAAGATGCTGCCGCTTAATGAGTGAAGAATTTAAAGTTGAAATAGTGAATCCAGAAAAATCTTTCCTTTCTAAAGAAGATGTAACTTCAGTTGTTATTCCAGCTTTCGAAGGTGAAATGGGTATATTAAAAGATCATATTTCAATTATTTCATTTTTAAAGCCTGGTATAATAAAAATTCACTCAAAAACGAATGAAGAAAATTATTATATTGAAGATGGAATTGTTGAATTTAAAAATAACAATTTATCAATTTTAACAAGTTCAATTTTTAATGTTAAAGATATGGATAAAAATAAAATTGAAGAAATTATAAAAAAGGCAGAAAATGAGTCAAATAGCAGTGAAATAAATGATCAAAAAAAATATTTAATTGATCAGAAAATTGATACGCTTAAATCTATTAATTAATAATCATTTTAACTTTTTCTTTTACTTTTTTGTAAACATCTAGTTTAAAGCCCACAACCACATCCGTAATTTTATCAATCTCAATCCATTTCCATTCAAAAAATTCAGGATGCTTGGTTTTAACATTAATTTCTTTCTCATCTCCTAAGAATTTCATAATAAACCATTTTTGCTTCTGTCCTTTATATTTGCCTTTCCAAACTTTACCTAAGAGATTTTTTGGCAAATCATATTCTGTCCATCCATCTAATTCTTTTATTAATTTTATTGATTCTATATTAGTTTCTTCTTTTAATTCTCTTTTTGCTGCTTGTAATAGCCCTTCATTATTATCAACACCACCTTGTGGCATTTGCCAAAATTGTCTAGGATTATCTATTCTCCTGCCTACAAAAATTTTATTTTTGTCATTTAATAAAACTATCCCTACACCAATTCTTAATGGTAATTCTTCTTTTTTATTCATTAAATTTTAGCCTTTAAAAAGCTTAACAGCATAATTTAATTGATTATCTGTTGTAGTATTGATTGAAAACTCCTCACCTTTCTCTTCAATTTTAATATCAGGTGATACTCCAATTTCAGAAATAGAATCGCCAGATGGGAGATAATATTTAGAGATTGTTAATCGCAAAGCCCCACTATTTTTTAAAGGGATAATCGATTGAACAGATCCTTTACCAAAAGTTGTTACACCTAATAAAATTGCCCTTTTGTGGTTTTGCAAAGCGCCTGCTACAATTTCAGAAGCTGAAGCAGAACCATTATTAATTAAAACAATTAATGGTTTTCCATTAATTCGATCTCCACTTTTTGCGAAGAATTTTCTATTATCTCTCTTTTTTCTTCCCTTGGTTGAAACAATCTCTCCATCATCAAGAAAAAAATCTGAAATTTTTATAGCTTGAGATAGAAGACCTCCAGGGTTATTTCTTAAATCAAAAATATACCCAATTATTTTTTTATTTTTTTCAAAATCAGCAATTTTCTTCTTTAATTGAATACTACTATTTTGATTAAATGAGCTTAATCTTAGATAGCCTATTTTATAATCTATTAATTTTGAAACTACTGACTTAATTTCAATTACCTCTCTATTAATTTTTATAATTTTAGCTTTTTTCAAACCTTTTCTTCTTATCGTAATTTCAATAGATGAACCTACTTCACCTCTCATTAAATTGACTGCCTCCATTAGCGATTTACCTTGAACCTGCTCTCCGTCTATCCTTACAATATAGTCGCCAGCTTTTACACCAGCCTTGGATGCTGGAGTATCATCTATTGGAGAAATAACTTTTACAACTCCAGCTTCCATAGTTACTTCAATTCCCAACCCTCCAAATTTTCCGCTGGTTTCAGTTTGCATTTCGTCAAAAAGTTTTGGGCTCATATATGCTGAATAAGGATCTAAAGATTGTAAAACTCCATTAATTGCCGCATCCATTACTTCTGAATGCTCTACATCTTCAACATATTCATTGCTAATTTTTTCAAGTACTTCGCCGAATAGATCAATTTTTTTATAAATTTCATTACTGTCTTCCGCGTAAGAAGTATTGTAAAAATTAAATAATATAAAAAGTGCTATTAGTAAATTTTTTTTTAAATAAATTATTTTATTCATATTAATAACCTTTCTTTTGGAATTAGTTCTGACCACATTTTTTCCAAGTTATAAAATTTTCTTTTTTCCGGGTGAAAAATATGTACTATAATATCAAGAGCATCCACCAATTTCCACTCACTGCTATTATTTCCTTCTATATGACAATTATTAATTCCATCTTTTTTAAGTTTTGCTAATAATATTTCAGCCAAAGATTGTATATGCTTGGATGAATGACCACTGGCAATTATCATAAAATCTGCAATTGAAGATTTATTTTTTAGATCAATTGATTTTACTTCTGTAGCTTTATTATCGTTTAAAATTTTTTCTATTTCTTTTTTTAGTTTATTAACTTCTTTTAAATGCATATTAATTTACTTTATCAAAATTTTCTTATTAAAGAAGATGAAATATTAATCTTTTTGTAATTTAAGTAAATCCAATCCTTTTTTTTGAGCTTTTTTGCCGCAATAGAATTAAGAGCTTTTATGGAATAAGTGGGTCGAGCAAAAACAACTATTTTTGCAAGTTCTGGTATTTTTTTCCAGTTTTTCCATTTATGAAAATTGATCAAACTATCAGCCCCAATTAAAAAATATAATTTTATTTTTTTTTCTTTTTTTAATAAAAAATTTAATAGATTAAATGTATTTTTTGATTTTACTAGATCGTCAAGATATTTGATTGAGATTTTTTTTTCTTTTTTTGTCAAATTTTTTGATAGTTTTTTTCTTATACTTATACTTAAATAAGGCTTTTCTTTTAATGGGTTTTTTTTAGTGATAACCCATATCAATTTATCTAATCTAAGTTTTTTTATTGCAATTTTAGAAATATTTAAATGACCTTCATGCGGCGGATCAAATGTTCCACCCAAAACTCCAATTTTTTTATCTTTTTTTATTAAAATTTTTTCCAGAAATTATTTCCTTATTTGACCATTCCCTTTTACAACATATTTGTAAGTTGTAAGTTGTTCTAAACCTACCGGTCCACGGGGGTGAATTTTATTAGTTGATATACCAACTTCAGCTCCAAAACCAAATTCACCTCCATCAGCAAATTGCGTAGAAGCGTTATGAACAGCAATAGAACTTTTGACGTTTGTAAGAAATTTTTTGGCTACTTTTTTATTTTTTGTTATTATTGAATCAGTGTGACATGTTCCATACTTATTAATATGTTCAATTGCAGCATTAACCCCATTTACACTTTTAACTGAAATAGTAGGTGAAAGATATTCTGTACTCCAATCTTTTACTTTAGCAATTTTAATTTTTTTAGAAAATTCCTTTTTTATTATTTTATCCCCTATTATACTGCACCCTGATTTTAATAGGCTATTTAATATTGGTGAGCAGTGCGTTTTTAAACACGCTTTATCTATTAGTAAAGTTTCTGCAGCTCCACAAATATTAACATTTCTCATTTTAGCATTTTTAACAATTTTTATAGACATATCTAAATCTGCTTTTTTATCTATGTAAACATGACATATACCTTCCAGATGTCCAATTGTTGGGATTTTAGATTTTGTTTGAACTTTTTTAATTAAGTTTTTTCCTCCTCTTGCAACTATAACATCAACATATTTTTGCATTTTTGATAAAAGATAATCGACGTTGTGTTTATCTTTACTTTCAACTAGTTGAACACAATTTTTATTACATTTTTCACTGATAAGCGCTTTTCTAAATAAATATACAAGTATTTTATTTGAGTGTAATGCTTCAGATCCACCACGTAAAATTACAGCGTTACCAGCTTTAAAACAAAGTGCAGAAATATCAGAGGTGACATTTGGTCTACTTTCATAGATTACACCCATTACCCCAAGTGGTATTGATACCTTGTTAATTATTAAACCATTAGGCCTATCCCACGAAGATAAAATTTTCCCCACAGGATCTTTAAATTTAATGATCTCTTCGATTGATTTAGTAATTTGAAATATTTTTTCTTTACTTAAAGCAAGTCTATCAATCATATTACTATTTATCTTCTTTATTTTTGCATTAGTAATATCTTTTTCATTTTCTCTTAGAATTAGTTTTGAGTTGATTGTTAAATATTTTTTAAATTTTTTAAGTACCAAATTTTTTTTTACATTACTTATATTTGATATATTATTAGAAGCAATTTTTGCTCTTGCTCCTATTTTATTCATGTACAAATTTCTATACATTTTATAATCTTACCAAATCATCTTTATGAATAATTTCATCCCTACTTGCATAACCTAATATATTTTTAATTTCACTGCTATGAGAACCCTTAATTTTTTCAATTTCAAAAGAAGAAAATGAAGTCAAACCTCTTGCACATTCAATATTATTTTGATCTTTAATTAAAACATGGTCACCTTTTTCAAAATTTCCTTTAATTTTTGTAATTCCTGCAGGTAGAAGACTTTTTCCATTTTTAATAGCTTTTAGCGCGCCATGGTCAATAATTATTTCACCCCTTGGAGCCACAGATCCTATTATCCATTTTTTTCTAGCATCAAGTTTAGATATTTTAGGCAAAAACCATGTGCAATTTTTATTTTGAATTATTTTTTTTATTGGATTCATATAATTCCCATTAGCTATAACCATATAACACCCAGCAAATTGACAGATTTTAGCTGCTTGAATTTTAGTTTTCATGCCACCGGATCCATAAATATTTTCTGCTTTACTTGCATATTTTTCAATATTCTCGTCAATTTCATTAACTATTTTTATCATCTTTGCCTTTTTATTTTTTTTTGGATTATCAGTGTATAGACCATCAACATCTGACAATAAGATTAAGCAATCGGCAGAAATTATTTGTGAAACTCTTGAAGCAAGCCTATCATTATCACCATATTTAATCTCAGTTGTTGCAGTTGTGTCATTTTCATTAACAATTGGAACTATTCCCATTTTTAATAAGTTATCAATAGTTCTTTTGGCATTTATAGATCTTCTTCTTTGCTCAGTATCATCAAGAGTGAGTAGTATTTGCGAGATTTTTATTTTACTTTTTTCAAAAATTTTTTTATAAAAATCCATTAATTCAATCTGTCCAATAGAAGCTACTGCCTGGCTTTTATCAACCTTTAAACCATTTTTTTTAATTTTTAAATATTCACAACCAAACGCTATAGCGCCGGACGAAACAATAACAACTTCTTTTTTTTGTTTCATTAGAAGCTTTATATCTTTAACAAATTCTACTAGCCATTTTTTTTTAGGCTTTCCATTTTTATTAATCAAAATTGATGATCCAATTTTGATTACAATTTTTTTTGACTTATTTATGTACATGATTAATTAATATTTTTTTAATATTTGTTAGTCCCTTTTTTTTAAGAGCAGAAACTACATAGATTTTCTTATTAAATTTTTTTTTAAATATATTTACTTTTTCATTTATTTTAGCTTCTTCTGCTATATCAATCTTATTAAAGACTATAATTTCATTTTTTTTAATAAGTTTTTTACTGTACCTAGAGAGTTCTGTTCTTACTTTAAAATAGTTTTCTAAAAAATTTTCATCAGTAATATCAATTAAATGTAAAAGACTTTTACATCTTTCTATATGTCTTAAAAATTTATCACCTAATCCCACTCCTTCATGTGCACCTTCAATAATACCAGGTATGTCTGCTAGAGTTACTTCTTTATCATCATAATTAGTTACACCGAGATTTGGATTAATTGTTGTAAATGGATAGTTGGCAATTTTTGGTTTAGCAGCAGTGAGCTTAGACAATAAACTTGATTTTCCAGAATTTGGCATTCCTACAATACCAATATCTGCAATAACTTTAAGCTGTAACCAAATCCAGAAATTTTCGCCTTCAGAACCTTTTGTTTTTTTTCTTGGGGCTCGATTAGTTGAACTTTTAAATCTAACATTTCCTAAACCAAACTTGCCACCATTTGCTAAAACTATTTTTTGTTCAGATTCAGTAAGATCTTCTATCATTGTATTATTATCTTCTTCAAAAATTTGTGTTCCAACTGGAACTTTTAAAACTAAATCATTTCCACTTTTTCCAGTTTTTTTTTTCCCTTTTCCATTTTCACCTTTCTCAGCTTTAAAATGTTGCTGATATCTAAAATCGATAAGAGTATTTAAATTTTTATCCGCAACAAAAACTACTGATCCTCCCTTTCCGCCATCCCCACCATCAGGGCCGCCAAATTCCACAAATTTTTCCCTGCGAAAGCTGGAAGCACCAGAACCACCATCACCTGCTTTTATATATATTTTTGCTTGATCTAAAAATTTCATAAAACAACTACAACTAACTAAATATTGGAGTTATTGAGACTAGCTGGGGATAACAGAAACAAAAGTTCTGTTTAATTTTTTGGTTTTAAATTGAATTTTACCTTTAATTAAAGAGAAAATTGTATGGTCCTTACCAATGCCCACACAACTACCTGGATGTATTTTTGTTCCTCTTTGTCTAACTATAATATTTCCTGGGAATACTAATTCGCCACCATATTTTTTAACACCCAATCGTCTTCCGGCGCTATCTCTTCCATTTCTTGATGATCCACCTGCTTTTTTTGTTGCCATATTTTAATACCCTAAATTTATACTATCACTTTTTTTTAGTTGTTAAAGGCTTCTTTTTTGGTTCAGTTTTTTTGATATTTTTTGTTACTTTTTTATCTTTCGTTTCAATTTTTTTTATGGATTTTTTAATTTTTTTATTTTTTTCTTCACTTGTTTTTTTGGCTTCTTTTATTTGACTTTCCCTTTCCTTGTCAGCTTTTACTATTTTTTTAGTTAATTCTTTTTGAGGTCCCGCTTCAGCAATTAATTTTCCTTCTTTAGAAAAAATTTTTGTAATTCTAATTAGAGATATAGGTTGTCTATGGCCATACTTTTTTCGTGAATTTTTTCTTCTTCTTTTTTTAAAAACTAAAATAGTTTTGTTTCTTGTGTTTTTTAAAATAGTAGCTTCAACTTTTGCACCTTTTATATTTGGATTTCCAATTTCGGTTGATTTATCATCGTTTAAAAAAAGAACGTTTTTAAACTCTACAGTTTTTCCTTCAGGATTTTCTAGTCTCTCAATTTTAAGGATTTCACTTGCTGAAACCTTATACTGTTTGCCACCTGTTTGTATAACTGCGAAAGACATAGTTTTAATTTCATATTTGGAAATAGAGGCAATATAACTTCCTAAGTTGTCATGTCAAGTTATAACAGCAGTCAAAAACTGTCTTTTAAGCCTCTTACTTTTTGAAAAACTTTGTAATCTTCTTGATTTTCCATGTTTAATTTAATCTTTATCTCTTTTTTATTACATCTAAGGAAAATATTTGTGTTTAATTCATCCTCCAGAGTGGTTGGAACTGTTGGTAAATTATTTGATCTTAATTTTTTAATTATTTCAAATTTTTTTTTTAAATCATTATTATTCGAATCATGTTTCATACAAAATTCAGCATTTTTATATGTATATTCGTGTCCACAATAGATTTTAGTATTTTTTGGAAGTTGTTTAATTTTATTTAATGAAGTCAACATTTGCTTATGATCACCCTCAAAAATTCTTCCACATCCAAGAGAAAACAAAGTATCTCCAGTAAAAACTATTTTTTCTTTTTCAAAAAAGAAACAAACGTGTCCTAATGTATGTCCGGGTATATGAAATATTTTAATTAGAGAATTGCCAAAGTACCATTTTTCATTATCTTTAAGAGTTATATCAATTCCAGGTATTCTATGTTTATCACCAAAAAATCCAACTACTTTAGCATTGTATAATTTTTTTAGTTCATTATTGCCACCCACGTGATCAAAGTGATGATGTGTATTTAAAATATAATTTAATTCTAATTTTTTTTTTTTTAAAAAAGATATAATTGGAGAAGCTTCAGATGGATCAACCACGCCAATTAATTTAGAGTTATTATCTTCAAGAATATAAGCATAATTATCATTCAAACATGGTATAGGAGTAACTATCATAATTTTTTATTCTATAAGAAATATTCCGAGTTCTGAAAAAATATTTTTATACTTCATATTACCTACAGTTATCTCAGAAATTTTTTCTTTAGTTAAACACATCGATTTATCAATTTTAATATTTTTTTTATTACAAAAATTAACAAAATCTTGAATTGTGCACATGTGCAAGTTTGGTGTGTTGTACCATTCATTAGGTAAATTTTTTGTTACCGGCATTGTCCCTTTAAGTAATAAATGTAAGCGTACCTTCCAATAACCAAAGTTTGGAATAGAAACAATTGTTTGTTTTCCTATTCTAAGCAGTTGGTTTAAAACTTCCTCAGGGTACAAAAATGCTTGAAGGGTTTGACTCAAGACAACATAATCAAATGATTTTTTTGGAAATTGAATTAATTCTTTTTCCGCATCGCCCTCAATAACGGAAAGTCCTTTTGAAATACATTTTTGAACCAAGTCTTTTTTAGGCTCTAATCCCCTTACATCATTTTTTTGGTTTTTTTTTAGATATTCCATAAGAGTTCCATCGCCACATCCGATATCTAATACTCTTTTATTATTTTGAATTATTTTAGCTATAACTTTAAATTCTTTTTTCATTATTTATTTCATTGTAAGTAGAATTAATAAATTCATTAAGTGTCTTTAAAAAATCTGGCACATCCAGCAAAAAAGAATCATGTCCTTTATCTGAGTTAATTTCAACAAAACCTACATTTGCTCCGCACGCATTTAAAGCTATAACTATTTCTTTATTTTCACTTGTAGGATAAAGCCAGTCAGATGAAAATGAAATTACACAAAATTTTGATTTTGTTTTTTTAAAAGCAAGAGATAAGTTTCCATTAAATTGTTTTTCTAAATCAAAATAGTCCATCGCTCGAGTAATATACAAGTAGCTGTTAGCATCAAACCTATCTACAAAAGCTGCTCCCTGATAACGCAAATAACTTTCTATCTGGAAGTCTGCATCAAAACTAAATTTTAAGCTTCCTTTATCTTGAAGTTTTCTTCCAAACTTTTCTTGCAAACCTTGTTTGGAAAGATAAGTAATGTGTGCAGCCATTCTTGCTACCGCTAAGCCTTTATCTGGGGTTGAATTTTCATTTTTCCAATTTGGGTCAGCCATAATTGCCTGGCGTCCCAATTCATTTAATGCAATATTTTGTGCTGAGTGGCTAGCACTGCAAGCTATTGGTACAGCAGAATGGGAAGCTTCTGGATAAAGAGAAACAAATTGTAACACCTGCATACCTCCCATTGATCCACCCACAACAGAAAGTAATTTTTTAATACCTAAATGATCTATTAAAAATTTTTGGGCTTTTACAATATCTTTTATTGTTATTACAGGAAAACTAGTACTAAATATTTTATTAGTTGCGGGGTTAATTTCTTTTGGCCCAAAACTACCCATACATCCCCCCAAGACATTCGCACAGATTACGAAATATTTATTTGTATCAATTGCTTTTCCGGGTCCCACTGCAAAAGTCCACCATCCTTCTCTTTTGGTAATTGGATTAATATTTGTAACAAATTGATCGCCTGTTAAAGCGTGAAAAGCAAGAATTGCATTATTTTTCTTTTTATTTAAAGTTCCATAAGTTTCGTAAGCTAGCGGAAAATCTTTAATTATTTTACCACAATCAAGCTCTAACGATCGATCAATAATCAATTTTTTTATATTTTTTGTATCACTATTCATATAAAATAAAAAAAGCCCAGCTAAGCCGGGCAAAAACCTTTTTTAGCTGTTTTTTTTAAGCGCTCGCAATTTAGTAAATCAGCGCTATGTACTTTTACTAAAAAGCACATCTTTTGTCAATTTAGGTTGTATTTATTTTGCCACAAAGACTTGTGTATAGTATTTACAATTACTATTTATATATAAATAATTACTATGATGTTACCAAAACCAAGAAATATAAATGTAGAAAGATATGTCGGAGGACTATCAAAATTTAAAAAAAATGATAATCCAATAAAACTGTCTGCAAATGAATCTGCTTTAGGAGCTAGCCCAAAGGCTGTAGACGCTTTTGAAAGAGAAAAGCATAAAATTTTTAGTTATCCAGAATCCGACTCCAACTTATTAAGAGATGTTATATCTAAAAAATTCGATATAGATCCAAACAGAATTATATGCGGTGCAGGTTCAGATCAAATATTTGATTTTATTTGCAAGGTATTTTTAGATAGAGGTGATGAAGTAATTGTTACAGAATTTGGATTTATTATGCACAGAATTTATGCAGCACTCCATGGGGCTCAAGTTGTATTAGCAAAAGAATTTTTTTTTAAAGCTTCTGTAGATGATATATTAAAAAAAGTTACTGATAAAACAAAAATTGTATTTATTGCAAATCCTAACAATCCTACAGGAACTTATTTATCAAAAGAAGAAATGCTTAATTTAAGAAAAAAGCTTAGAAGCGACATACTTTTAGTTATTGATGATGCCTATTTTGAATTTATGAATAAAAAAGATTTCAGCTCTGGCTTAGATCTTTTTAAAGATGCTGGAAATGTATTAATAACAAGAACATTTTCAAAAATTTATGGGCTTGCTGGTCTAAGATTGGGCTGGGGTTATTCTTCAAAAAAAATTATAGACGCAATGTATAAAATTAAACCTCCCTTTAACGTTAACAGAGCCGCACTTAGCGCAAGCATAGAAGCTATTAATGACAATGGTTGGATAAAAAAAGCAATTGAACATAATACATTGTGGTCAAAAAAAATATCTACTGTCTTAGAAGAAAATAAAATTGCAGCAAACAAACCTTCGGCAAATTTTTTTTTGATGAACTTTGATAAAGCAAAAACTAATTCAAATGAGGCTTTTGAAAAATTAGCTACAAAACGTTTAATTTTAAGAAAAATGGATCAATATAAAATACCTAATTCTTTAAGGTTAACTATCGGTAATGAAGCAGCAAACGAACTCTTTATAAAATCTATTAATGAAATTTGTAAATAATGTTTAAAAAAATATGTATAATCGGATGCGGTTTAATTGGTTCTTCTTTAGCAAGAGCTATTAAAAAAAATAACCTAGCAGAAAAAATAGTTTCTTCCAATAGATCAGCATTCGTAAATAATAAAGTAATAGAACTAAAGATAGTAGATGAATCAAGCACAGACACAAAAAAAATGGTTGAAGGGTCAGATTTAATTATAATTGCAACTCCTCTTAGCAGTTACGAAGAAGTAATTTTACAAATTAGAGATTCCCTAAAGAGTGGAGCTATATTGACTGATGTTGGTTCAGTTAAAGAAAATATAATTAATTTAGTTGAAAAAAGTGTTCCAAAAACTGTATCTTGGATTCCTTCTCATCCAATTGCAGGTACAGAAGATAGTGGACCAGAATCTGGATTTTCTGAATTATTTAAAAATAGATGGTGTATTTTAACTCCAAGTAAAAAAATAAAAGAAAAAGATCTCAATTTACTTAAGATCTTTTGGGAAAAAATTGGAAGTAAGGTAGATATTATGGAAGCAAAAAAACACGATCATATATTAGCTATCACAAGTCATCTTCCTCATTTAATTGCTTACAATATTGTAAAAACATCACTTGATACTCAAGACGAAACAAAGGCATCTATTGTAAAATATAGTGCGGGCGGCCTAAGAGATTTCACAAGAATCGCTGCATCTAACCCTATTATGTGGAGAGATATTTTTATACAAAATAAAAAAAATACTTCTAAAATGATTGATAAATTCATTAAAAATTTAGAAGAGTTAAAAGAAGCCATTTCTAATAAAGACGAAAAAAAATTAGAAAATATTTTTACTAATACAAAAAAAATTAGAAGAGATATTGTTGAAGCTGGTCAAGACGTAAAAAAACCTGATTTTGGAAGAAAATAAAAAATTAAGAAATTTTTTTTATTTCATCATAGATTTTATTCTCTACAAATTTAACAAATTCACCCCTATTTAATCCAGGTTTTATTGGCTCCAATAAGGAGATAGTTATCTTTCCCGAATATTTAAGAAATCCTTTTTTGGGCCAAACACTACCAGAATTCAAAGCAATTGGGAGACATGAAATATTTAATGCCTCATATATTCTGCCAACACCTTTTTTAAAAGGAACCGTTTCATTTGTTTTCACTCTTGTCCCTTGTGGAAATATTAAAAGAGGTCTATTTCCAGCTTTAATAACAGTGGCAACTTTTTCAAAAAAGTTTAGGTTATCTTTTGTAGTGGTATCTCTTACTATTTCAATTGATTTTATTTTTTTTAAATAAAGTCCAAATAATGGAATTTTTAATAATTCTTTTTTTAAAATAAAAACAGGAAAATCCAATATTGCTTGAAGTGCAAAAGTTTCAAACATTGATTGATGTGCCGAAGCTACAAAAAAATTTTCAGTTTTGGGAATATTCTCAATTCCTTTAATCTCAACTTTTACATTTAATAAAAATTTAACAATAAAAATTACATAATGGCCTAAAAATTTACCAAATGCCAAAGTAAACTTTGGTGGCAAAAATAGTGTTGGTAAAGCTAATAAAAATATAAAAATTATTCCTGTGTATAAAAAAAAGTTAAATATTAGCGATCTAAATAATGTCATACTAATTAAATTAAAAATTAACTATTAATTAAGTTTTGTAAACTTTGCCTTTTTTTAATTAATTTATGTTTTGATTTATCTACCAAAACTTCCGAAATAATTGGTCTCGTGTTATAATTTGATGCCAAGGACATTCCGTAAGCTCCTACATTTACTATAGCAACGTAGTCTCCTTCATAAATTTCTGATATATTTTTCTGTGACAAAAATTTATCTGAACTTTCACAAATTGGTCCAACGAACTCAACATAATCTTTAATTTTTTTACTATTTTTTTTTAAAGGAATTATTTCATGATAAGCATCATACAAAGCTGGTCGCAAGAAATCATTCATACCAGCATCTAAAATAATAAATTTTTTATTATTGCTTTTTTTTATATAAATAACTTTCGAAATTAAAATAGAAGTATTGGCAATAATAGATCTTCCGGGTTCAAAAATTATTTGCACCTTTTTATCTTTTGTAAATTTATTTACAAGCTTTGCATACTGGTCGAGATTAAGTTTTTTTTCTTTTCTAGAATAAGAAATACCCATTCCACCACCAAGATCAACAAATTTGAAATTAACTTTTGTCTTGCTTATTATTTGATTTAACACAGACAAAACTTTTCTAAATGGCTCAATATTAGTTATTTGACTTCCAATATGGACACTAAGGCCTTCTAATTTCAAATTTTTCATTGAGTTTATTTTTTTACAAAGGCTTACAAAGTCATTAAAACTTAGTCCAAATTTATCATCTTTGCCTCCAGTTGATATTTTTTTATTAGTTTTCCCTGTTATATTTGGGTTTAGTCTTATACCAACAGATGTAGTTCTAGACATTTTCTTTGAAATTTTATTAATTAGATTGGCTTCACTTTCAGATTCTATGTTTATCAGTAAAACTTTATTTTTAATTGCTAATTGAATTTCATCGCTAGTTTTTCCAATGCCTGAAAAAACTATTTTTTTTGAACTTATTCCTGCTTTTGTCGCTTTTAATAGTTCACCCGCCGAAACAACGTCAGCGCCTGAACCAATTTTTTTTAATTCTTTAAGTAGAGCTATATTTGCGTTTGATTTGACAGAAAAACATATTAAAGGTTTTATTTTTCTAAATGCATTATTAAAATTATAAAAGTTACTTTTTAATTGCGAAAGTGAATAGCAATAAAAAGGAGTTTTATATTTTTTTGTAAGTGAGATTGCTGAAATATTCTCAACACAAAGGTTGTTTTTCCTAAGTCTTATAAAATTCATTTTTATACTATTTTTGTTTTATAATAATAATTGCTCTGTGACTGATATTTAGGATCATCTTTTATTCCACACGAAACACAAAGTATAAAAATAGTAATAAACATTACTAGTAATTTCATTATTTTAATTCCTTTTTTATCTTAGATATCATTATTTTTACATTTTTTGTAGAAGTTCCTCCATAGGAAGTTTTTAAATTTACAGAGTTTATAACATTAAAAACTTTCATTACATTTTCACTCAAATCACTTCTTATTTTTTTAACTTCACTAAAATTTAGTTCATTCAGTTTTTTCTTTTTTCTCTCTGCATAATTTACTAATTTTGCAGAGATTTTATAAGCCTCTCTAAATGATAAATTATTGTTTTGCACCAGATAATCTGCAAAATCGGTTGCAGTAGTATAACCTTCGTTAGAGAGAGCTAACATTCTATCTTTATTGGCTTTTAAATTTTTAACAATCTCATTTGTTATAATAATAGATTCCAAAAGGGTATCATAACTACTAAATACAAATGCTTTATCTTCCTGCATATCTTTAAAATATGATAGTGGTAAACCTTTCATGGTTGTTAGCATTGCTTGCAATAGGCCAAAATTTTTTCCTGCCCTTCCTCTAATTAATTCCGCAGGATCTGGGTTTTTCTTTTGAGGCATAATCGAAGATCCTGTTAACATTTTGTCATCAAGCTTAATAAGTTTAAATATGTCTGAATTCCAAATAATTATTTCTTCAGCAAATCTTGAAATATGCATAGCACAGATTGAAGCTGAAGATAAAAAATCTAAGGCAAAGTCTCTGTCAGATACAGTGTCGATTGAATTATTAGTGGGTTTTTTAAAACCTAATTTTTTGGATGTAAAATTTCTATCTATTTTATATGAAGTTCCAGCTAATGCTCCCACACCCAAAGGGCATTCATCAATATAAGTAATATTACTTATAAATCTCTCTTTATCTCTTTTAAACATTTCAACATAAGCTAATAAGTAATGGGCAAAAGAAATAGGTTGAGCATTTTTTAAGTGAGTAAAACCTGGCATTATCGTCTCAACATTAGATTCTGATTTTTTCAAAAAACTTTTGATTAAATCGTTTATGTTTTTAATAATTTCATTAGAAGCTTTTTTTATCCATAATTTAAAATCTGTAATTACCTGATCATTTCTTGATCTTGCTATATGTAAATATCCAGCATTTTCCCCTATAATTTCAAAAAGTCTTTTTTCAATATTTAAATGAATATCTTCATATTTTATATTAAATTTGAATTTATTTTTTTTAATTTCATTTCTTATTTTTTTCAGTCCATTGACTATTTGATTGCCTTTATTTTTGTTAATTATTTTTTGTTTAACTAACATTTGGGTATGTACGATAGAAGCAAAAATATCTTCTTCAAA
>Ga0209709_10002043_pt1 | contig 18026 bp, 20 predicted proteins | sample ArcticOcean_MG_C_2_FD_187435 | JGI IMG/M metagenome (GOLD analysis project Ga0209709, IMG submission 187435) | Marine microbial communities from western Arctic Ocean - ArcticOcean_MG_CB4_136 (SPAdes) (version 2) | ecosystem: Environmental > Aquatic > Marine > Oceanic | place: Arctic Ocean... | reverse complement strand
ATCTTCTTCCGAACTTTCTTTAATTTTCAACATCCCCCTTTGTATCTCATACTGATCTCTCTCTATTCGCAGCTCCTTAGGAATGATAGCCCCTTTCCTAAGAAGTTGTGCGCGCATAAGACGGGGGTTACGATGGTCCGGGAAATACTGAACTCCTGCCTGACCAAAGTCTATAGCTCTCTTATTTGGTAATGTGACTCTATACTTATGAGTAATCGAAGGACTTGGTTGAAATACGACGTGCATTTATGTTTTATATCAATACTATTTTTATACTTTTATAACACATGTATATACTGACAGTAATATTACTTACATTTATATTGTACTATATCGTAGATAACAATATATATGATATTTCTAAAGATGTTACATAAGGAAGAAAATAGAACAATAAACATGCTTGAATATACAACACTCGATGGAACTATCATACGAGTGGGTCAAAATGCAAAGGAAAACGATGAATTAACAATATCTAGTGCCCCGCAACATTGGTGGATGCATGTTGCGGGGTATTCTGGGGGGCATGTAGTCATATGTGACGAAAGAGATGTTCTTCCAAAAGAAACTCGCAAAGATGCAACGGTACTCGCGATATATCATAGCAATGCACCGGACACTAAAATGTCTTGTGTTGATATGGTCCGTGTTGAGCAAACAGTATGGGTTAGACAGGCTGGTAAAGTTAAGCTGCAAGGGGAAGTGAAAGAATTTTCAATTTTTATGAGACGGGAAAATGACCGAATCGAAAGACTCATAAAAACAAAACGTGTTATTTAAAAAAACTACTGGCTACATGGATCTAGAGTAAGTCTGTATATAACCCAGAAATATAGTAAACTTCTTTGAATCCCAATTCAATGAGCTTTTCTGCTGCATATCTTGCACGTTGACCTGTATTACAGTATACGAGTAAACCCTTCTTAGGTAGTTTGGACGTCGTTTTTTCGCCAATTTTGTTCACTGGAAGATGAAGCGCGCCAGGATAATGTCCGAGACGCCACTCCATTGTTGTACGGACGTCTATAACGCGTTTTACTTTTCGACTTTTGATGAGATTTTTCGCTTTCCGCGACGTTATGAGTTGACTCCCTGTATATGTATACGCTGTTAGAATCCCGAACCCACCGAGAAGTAGGTATGGTATCATTTGAATTAGTAGTACATTTTAAAAAGTCTTGTGGTTGAACCGAAAATAACGAGAAAGGTTCTACTCCCATAGATAGTTTTTGTTTTTTAGATGGAATAGGAATTTCTTTCTCACGGGTACGTTTCATTTTACTTAATTTTCTATTAAACATAAATTCACTTAGTTACCAAATGCAACACCAGCCATACCATTCTTCACACGGAGAATGTTATAGTTGACTGCGTAGGCTCGAACCATGTTACCGACACGGGTATCATTACCCGCGAAGGCCAGTTTAGCGTTATCAATACGGGAGAAGTTTAGAGTACCAGTTGGTTGCGACTTGTTCATAGTGGTACAGAAAGGCCATGTGAAAGTAGACACAGTGCTTAGAGCATCTTGGGGAAGAATAGAACAGTGCATTTCGGGCACGACGTTGTGGTGGAAGGCCGCCGACATGTTCTCGAATAGAGGTGTACCGTTGATGTATAAGGTAGACGTATCGAAAGTCCAGTTAGTAGACCACTTATTCGTGTCAGCTTCGGAAGAAACTACATGAATCGCCTTAACTGGGTGGTTGAAATAGGTCAAGTCAACCTCGGTGTCGGTAGGGGTCATGGGCTGGTACTGAGTTTGTGTAAAGAGAATCTCATGTTCGGTGTTGGTGAAGAATTCACGCTCATCGGTGTCGAGATAGACGTAGGTACCGAATACCTTTACGTTACTGGGGGCGAAAGTTCCACCGCGGCACTTCACACGAATCTCAACATCATGATATTGGAGCCCGACGAGGGGTAGAGCTTTAGTCCAGTCATCACTGAAGAAGAATGGGAGAATATAATGGTTGGCGGCAGTAGACGAACCCAACGCATTCTGGGGAACCTCATCGAGAGTTACCGCACACGAAGCCTTAGCTTGTGTATCTTTATACAAGATGTTATGGACACCCTGGATATACAAAGCATCAATCTGGGAGACCTTTTGGCCTCCGATCCAAAGTTGGAATTCAGTAGTAGTGGATTCATCCTTATCGAAGAAACCTGTATTGGTAGCACCGACACCACCGATGTTTTCGGCTTCGATCCACACATAGCTTAGGAGATCACCCTTAGATTTGATTGGTATAGTAACTTCGTTACCACTCGCGAAGGTACCAATGTAATCGAGCCTTTCTGGCTTGATACTAAAGTTGGTGTGCCTCTTGTAGTTTTGACGGAAAAAACTGACTTCGGGTTGACCTGTGATATAAACATCCTGGGCACCCACTGAAACGAGGTCAATTAAAGCAGCTGACATTTATTAGTAAATGATATTAAAATTTTAGCTCATTGTATACATAACAGGAGATGGGTGTAGAATTTCAGGCATTGACTTGGGAAGCAGTAGACACGGATGAAGAGCATTTGGTAAGTATATTTGGAAAAGCCGAGGATGGGAGGTCGGTGTGTGTGACTACAGCATTCACACCTTACTTTTTTATCAAACTCCCTGAGCGTACTAGTCAGCAAACGATACAGGAGATATATGGTGTCGTCGATAAGAAGTGTCCCGAATGTTTGGTTTCATACACTATTATGAAATCGAAAGATGTATGGGGTTTTCAAAATAATAAGGAGTTTGGGTTCATGAAACTCGATTTCAAAAATCTCGCTAGTCGACGTCGAGTGGACTACTTCCTGAAAAATCATATTCAACTTTCTACTGGTATGCAAAGACTGAAAGTCTATGAATCCAATCTTGATCCAGTTCTCCGCCTGATGCACAGGACTGGTATTCAATCGACAGGTTGGTTGAAGACGGGTGATAATTGTGTCCGTTCTCACCTCGCCAATGTAGATGTTGATCTATTTTGCACCGATTGGAGAACCCTTTCACCCGTTGCACGCGACGACATTGCACCATTTGTTGTAGCTTCATTCGATATTGAGTGTAATAGTTCTACTGGAAAGTTTCCCGACCCAAACGTGCGAGGTGATGCATGTTTCCAAATCGCGATTTCGTTATGCAAGTTTGGCACCGATGAACCGTACGATAAGACATGTCTCTGTTACAAGCAAACTGATCCCAAATTAGATGGTTCAAACATCATAAGTTTTAATACAGAAAAAGAACTACTTGAAGCGTTCCAAAAATATATTCATGAGAAGGACGTAGATATATTGACCGGGTGGAACATTTTCGGGTTTGATCTTAATTATATTTATACACGTGCGTATATGACTGGTTGTAATCCAGAGTTTTTCAAACTTGGTAAACTGAGAAATCAAAACTGTGAAATATCCATAAAAAAATTGAGTTCAAGTGCATTGGGGGACAATGTATTGAAGTTACTCCCCATGTCTGGTCGTTTCATTTTCGACCTGTTCCATGAAGTGAAAAAAGGATACAAGCTTGACTCGTACAGTCTTAACAATGTATCCAAGTTATATCTAGGAGATCAGAAAATTGATATGTCACCGAAAGAAATGTTTGCTCGGTACGTAGAAGGTGACCCCGTGAAGTTGCGAGAAGTGGCTGAATACTGTATCAAGGATACTTTACTACCACATAAACTCATGAAGAAGATGTGTATTCTTCTCAACCTTCTAGAGATGGCTAAAGCAACGTGGGTACCATTGTGCTTCTTGGTTGAACGGGGGCAACAGATCAAAGTGTTTAGTCAACTCACCAAGAAGTCACGAGAAATGGGGTTCATGGTACCAACGATTCGTTATGGACAGTTACCGGAAGAACACTACGAGGGTGCGACTGTACTGGAAGCTCAGAAAGGTGCGTATTATACACCAATCACAGCCCTTGATTTCGAAGCCCTGTACCCTTCAATCATGATGGCTCACAATCTGTGTTATTCTTCGTATGTTATGAACGACAAGGATTATGGAAACATACCGGGGGTAACATATGAGACGTTTAAGATTGGTGATAAAACCTATAAATTCGCACAAGACGTTCCAAGTCTACTGCCTAGTATTCTTTTAGAGCTTAAACAATTTCGTAAGAAGGCTAAACGAGATATGGCTGCAGCAACCGGGTCCATGAAGGAAGTTTATAACGGTAAACAGTTAGCCTATAAGATATCTATGAACTCCGTATACGGTTTCACGGGTGCCGGAAAGGGTATCTTACCATGTGTACCTATCGCATCTACTACAACTTTTAGGGGTCGTGGGATGATCGAAGAGACTAAGAATTATGTTGAGGCAAACTTCCCCGGTGCAAAAGTAAGGTATGGTGATACAGATTCGGTCATGGTTGAGTTTGACGTCGGTGACCGCAAAGGTGTAGAAGCGATCGAATATAGTTGGGAAGTTGGGGAACGGGCAGCGGAAGAATGTAGTGCTCTTTTCAAAAAACCGAACAATCTTGAACTCGAAAAGGTCTACTGGCCGTATTTTTTATATTCGAAAAAGAGATACGCCGCAAAGTTGTGGACAAAGGGGAAGGATGGAAACATGAATATGGATTACGTAGATGTTAAGGGTCTCCAACTCGTGAGGCGAGATAACACTCCACACATGAGAGAAGTCTGCAAGGAATTGTTAGACGTAGTATTAACTTCTGGTGATACCGGTCCACCAAAAGAACTAGCCAAGGAGCGAGCAATTGAACTCCTTTCCGGTGATATACCGAATGAAAAACTGATTTTGAGTCAGGGTCTCTCAGATAGTTATAAAGTTGACGGAAGACCTGTATCTATAACAAGTCCAGAGAGCTGCAATATCAACCAAGCTCACGTACAAGTAGTTAACAAAATGAGAATGCGTAAACCTGGGTCAGAGCCACAATCTGGTGATAGGGTACCGTATATACTTACAGATACTGGCGATTCCAAAGCAAAAGCATTTGAAAAATCAGAGGATCCCAAATATGTAGAAGAAAACAACATTCCAGTTGATTACAAATATTACTTCATTAATAAGTTTCTGAATCCTGTATGTGATTTATTAGATCCACTGTTTGAAAATACTAAACAGGAAATTTTCGGTGATCTCATTAACCAATGTAAACCACCACCAAAAAAACGTGAACCCGCGTTAAGCACAATGAAAAAGGCGGATCTTATAGAGGAATGTAAAAAACGCGGACTAGATTGCGAGGGTAAATCTGCGGATCTGAAAGAGAGAATTAAGTTTGCCCGTGTAGAGCGTGAAGAGAGTGTTGAAGATCTATTTAAAAAATACGAGCATGAACAAAGTAAGTGATGAGTTATCAAGAAAGAATTATTGAAGTATTTGAAGAAGAGTTCAAACTTCGTGTCGATGGTATGATGACAGAGTTTGCAGAAATTATTTCTAAAAAACATCAAATATCCTTGGACTTACTATTGAGAGATATCCCACTCCTGTCTCCCACTGCGGTTTGCAGGGGTACAAAACCAGATGGTTCTAGATGTACTTTCAAAGGTATCCACGATGGATATTGTGGTAAACATAAAAGACAGGGAAATCGGATAAAACAGAGATTTCATGAGAGTCATGACGGTCATAATCACGGGCCAGGGTTATCATATGTTGTTGGATGTCAAGGATGTGAAAAATCTTTTTCTTCGAAACAACTTATAGATTTGAATTCTATAATGGGTAATGAGTAAATTCAGTATTCTACTAACATCCATAAATAATTTTTACAGTGAAGAAGACAATAGGTCCAAATTAATGAATATACTAGATAAGACGAGTGGCATTTCATTGAGAAATTTGGAATGGTTCATCACCAATTACGCAAAGAAAAATCACACATCTTATAAGACTAATGACGGTAAACTATTTACCGTACATTATGCATATAAATCTAGTTTAGATGGATACAGTAAAAAACTATTTGATCCATTTTGTCGTTCCGAGAAGTTTCCTTATACAGTTCCAGGTACATCTCATGAAATTCATACAACTCTAGCACAGTTGAATTTCATCAAATGGTGTATCAAGAATAAAATTATAGATTATATTAGTGATCATCGCAAGTCATTATTTAGTAAGCACTCGCAGGTACAACCCGCCCTTCTTCAAATATAAGTGTCTGATATCCCGTATAATACATGTGTAAAGAATATGTATTCGAAGACACGTCCACTTTTGTAGTATCCAAGTTTACTTCAATATTCGTTTTATCAGATTGAATTTCACCAAAATCCAAGCTCCCCGATGGTTCCACATTTATAGGATTCATCGAGAAACTATACGTGTAAATATTCCTGATTGGCCTCGCTAATCTCACTCTAGATGGGATTAGATATTTGTAATAGTTATGATTTGTGTTTGTAACATTAGGTAATTTAGTGCCATTAATAAAGAAACATGCATCTTTTAGAATAGGATGAAAAAATGTCAACTGATCATCAAAACTTACGTTCGAAGAAAAGTTGAAACGATTTTGACATAAATACAACTCTTCATCATTTGTAGGGAGATCGAAAACTTGGGTCTGTCCCACATTGTTGTTAAATGTTGGTGAACCCACTACCATTTTCAAACCATCATTTGACATAGACATAGAACCACCACTCCCATTTCCACCCATTTCACGATGTAATCTATCCCATGCGGGTGTATTAGATACATTTATGTAGTTATAAGCTCTTGTACGGTTGGATAATGGTGTACCAACAGCTACCCTAGTTCCAGTGTGAGGTTGTTGACCCACCTTTACATTACTTGTTATAGCTACGGACGTACCAGCTTTTTCACCAGCTACTAATCCGTTGATATCCGGTCCAATTTGACCCCATGCACTCGCAGCTGATGAATAATAGAAGACACTAGCTTGTCCGGAGTCTGTACCACCACCATCATTTTTTGGGGCACCACCGATCAGATAGAGACTATCTTTGGAAATATCTACAGAAGTTCCAAATTCATCACCCGAGTTTATACCATCAATGTCAGCCCCTCTCTGTACCCAAGCAGATCCATTATACACAAATGCTTTAAGATGTCCCTTACTCGCGTCATGTCCGGGTGCACCAATAGCAACCACCCTATCAGTGCCGCTAGCGGTAACTGGTTCCGAAAGAGATACACACGAACCAAGTAGATCACCACCACCAACACCATCCATGTTTCCACCCAATTGAGTCCATCCAGAGCCAATACTATAAGACCAGACCTGTACACGACCCATATTCGTATTATGATAAGGACCACCGATAGCAACATGAGTTCCGTTGCTCGATAAAGAGACCGATGTTCCAAATTTAATACCCGCCGTACCATCAATGTCACTACCTAACTGCCCCCAAGATCCTGCATTATATTGGTACACGCGGACATGTCCTTTATTGCTATCATGTCCCGGTCCACCCACAGCGAGAGCTGTACCAGTGTTAGATAAAGAAACAGAAGTTCCGAACAAATTGGTTACCCCTGCACCAATAAGATCTGTACCCAATTGAGTCCAAGATCCAGACACATATCTGAAAACCCTTACACGACCCTTATTTTCATTAGGGTTATCAACTTCACCATCTTCTGGGTCATTGTCAACTTGAACTTCATATCTGGGCTCACCTATAGCTATAGTTGTACCGTCGGGTGACATGGCTACAGAATACCCAGAATCGTCGTTGGTGTTGGTTCCAGATATAGTAGGACCTAATTGTCTTGGTTGTAATGCAACACTTTCACTTACATTTTCAAACTTGGTATTTCTTAAAAACCAATGTAGACACTTAACCGGAATATTTGGTACGAGATTTGTTCGGATAATACTCTTACCAATTTCACTTACAGTCGTTGGATGTTTACGAACTAAATCTGTCACAATAACTTGCTTTTCATAACTGAGGAAATTCCGTTCTTCTGCACTTACCGTAATCTCTTCCGTGACAAGCTTGAATTCAGGGAGTGCAAGTGTATTTAGAGTATCCGTAAAGAATGGTTGGTCTTGGAACTCGAGTACAAACTGAATTTTTTGTTTATGCACGGCGCATACTGGAAAATATGGTCTATTTGGCTTATTAGAAGAGTATTCATCACTTGCAAACTTTCTAGCAAAGAATAATTGTAAGGGTATAATCAGATCTGTATCAAGTCGCGATACAGAGTCTTTAATGGTCGAATCATCAAAACCAATACTTCTATTTACAAGAAAACTATTTGCTACCTTTTCAGACATTTCTAAATAAAGCTCATCGTATATAATACCCCAATCACTTTCAATCTTTTCAATCTCTGCATCGTCTACAAACATCGTTACACTTTTTAGAATATGTCTCCCCAGTTGATCGGTGTAATTACCATTTGTAATCTTTGGCATCGTGATACTCAGCCACATGTTACTAAGCAAATCACCCATACTTTGTGGTCTATATTCAACTTTGATGGTTTGTCCGAACGGCCATTTGGGTACCTGCCCGGGGTTCAGAATAGTTCGACTTCTATGATATTTCCTAAAATCAGAATGTCTTCTCTTAGTATTCGGGTTGAAGAATGACTCCGCTGGATCTTTGCAAAGTAAGTACGTATCTTGCTTTCCAATAGCTTTAAGTGAAATACTCGAAGCTTCACCCATACTTATCTATTGTCTATATATTTTTAATATCATTCTTCCACATACTGATTGGGCTCGTAGACTTCATAATACCCAATTCTGTTTTCGCCTGTTTAGATTGCGCGAGGAGATCTCTAACACTTTCATCGGTGTATTGAACTGTTTTAATGTTTAGGAGATAGTCGTGATTGCCATTAATGAGTGGGAATAACCCTGCCAATTGAGTTTCAAGTTCCTTTTTTTTACGTCGAAACACTACGATATCACCATTGATAACCATCGTTACAAACTTTGACTTGTAATCGCACATCTTAGATTTAGCTTCGAGGGCTTTGATAAGGTACTCTTTACGCTTGATGTAGTACTTTTGACGAATACTAATGAAATCAGACAAGATCGATTCAGGTGTAGTGTATTTGTGTATACCTTTAGTTGGATGGAATAGATGCATATTTGTTGTGCGAATTGTTTTTTGAAGCTTGAGATCTTTTGTAACATCTTTGCCATTGTAGTCCTGAATAACAAAATCAACACTTTCAGTTGTACTGTTATTCGTAAACCCCGAAATAATCTTTTTCTCAACCAATGTATCAAGATATTCTTTGTAATCTTGCGTCCAACGACCTGGTGGTAGCTCACTCACTTTCACGGTCCGACCAATAACTTGAGAGACACCTTGGGTAATCCATGTATCATCCTCTAAGAAAACCCGGCCTTTGAAACCCCTAAACCAAGGTTTCATCCGTTTGATACTACCTCCATCAAGAACACTGATAATGTTATCGCGGATATCTTTGGGATTGAACGATGGTACGTAACAACTGAACCCCGTTCCGATACCTTCTGTACCATTTACAAGGACCATTGGGATAGTAGGCATATAAAACTCTGGTTCGATGGAGCGTCCGTCGTCATCGAGATAGTTTAGGATAGCATCATCCCTAGGATCGAAAATGCTTCGAGCTTCCGGTGTCAATCTGGTGAAAATATATCTCGTTTGAGAGGCATCCTTACCCCCCATTAGCCGTGTTCCAAATTGACCGCATGGTTCAAGAAGATTGATGTTATTGGAACCCACATAGTCATTCGCCAACTTAACGATAGTGTCTGCGAGAGATACTTCACCGTGATGGTAAGAACTCTTTTCGGCTACATATGCAGCCAGTTGTGCGACTTTCATCTCCTCACGTAGATTCTTTTGGAAGCATGAGTACATAACCTTCCTTTGAGAGGGTTTGAGACCATCTGCAACATGGGCGATCGAACGTTTCAAATCAGCGAGACTGAAGTTCACAAGATCTTTGTTAACAAAATCTGTAATAGTCAACTGCTTAACATGTCCGTAAGGTACTTCGAGCTCATGTGATTCCTTTGCAGTACTCTCGAGAAGCCATGTTTTACGAGCATCAGCCTTCTTCTTATCGAAGGCGAGAACAATAGAATTATCAGTCATAGAGTCCGTATCAAACTTCACTGTGAGTTCTTGGATTTTCTTAAAATATTCCCGAGCTTCTACAGAGGTTGATGTACCGAGACCCTTGTAATACTTGATACGCCACCCAGCTTTCCCATCACCATACCAGGTTCGAAATGCTGAATCCGTGTAAAAGGATTTGGAGTCCGACCCCTTGGTCGCCTTGATGATAGGGGTTACCATACTCACTACAAAACCCAACTTGAGGAGGCTTGGCCAGAAATAATGGATCATGTTTAGAATGAGACCCTTGATGTGAGAACCATCATTATCTGCATCTGTCATAATCATGAGACGTCCGTAACGAAGTTCTGATACATCACTGTATTCCTTACCTTGCTGAAGACCCAAGATCTTCTTGAGATCGTTAAACTCTTGATTGGATGTGAGTTGGGACACTGAGACATCCCTGACATTCTTACACTTACCGCGGAGTGGGAATACACCATAGTGATCCCGACCAACTACTGAGAGTCCAGCAACCGCAAGGGTCTTGGCTGAATCACCTTCTGTTACAATCAACGTACACTTCCCCGATTGTGCTGTTCCAGCCTTGTTAGCATCATCCAATTTGGGAATCCCAGTGATTTTAGACTTACGAGCACCATCGGTCTTTTTTAGTTCCTTCATCTCCTTAAACTTTGAGAGAGCGGTGAGTTCTTCGTTGATTCCAGTTTTAAGAACATTCTTTATGAAATTCTTTGGTGGTTCAAACTTACTCCCAAAGTCTTGAGCTTTGAGGGTGCATTCGGACTTGACCTGACTTGAGAAGGCTGGATTCTCAAGGGTTGCCTTTACAAAGATATTGAACGTGTTCTTGACTTGTTGAGGTTTCAACTTAATCTTCTTAGCCATTTCCTCAATGATACCCGATGCAATTATGGATGCCACGTGGTCTACATGTGTACCACCCTTCGTAGTACAGATACCATTAACAAATGATACCTGCTCTAGGCCATTTTCCGAAGGGCCAATACAGACAGACCAACGGTCGTTGGAAAAGGAACAAACCTCCCCTACACCTTCGTGCATTTTGGCATACACCTCGAAGTTTTGTTTAGGGAGAACATCTCCATTGAACTTTACCTTACAATTAGGGGTGGTACAAATGTTTGCATCCCAGACCCGTTTTTGAAAAATCTTATAGATAGCATTCTCCATCTTAGACAACCCGAACCTTCTCCAGTCGGGAATAAATGTAATAGAAACAGATGAAACAGCACCCGCGTGCTTTTTGATTTTTGGTGGTTCACATACAGTCATATTGTTCGACCATTTCTGTGTATACGTCTGTTTACTTTCATGATCTTTGATGATGACAGAAAACTCGGAGGAGTATATGTTCGTCAGTTTAGCACCATATCCATTGCGTCCACCAACGACCCGCTTCTTAGAGTCATCATAGTTTGTACTTGTAAGGAGGTGCCCGAATGTGAGTTCAGGGTTCCATAGACCCTCCTTCTCATGCATACGAATACCGATACCACCGAGAGGTCCGTTATTCTCGATAGTCACAGCACCCGATTCTTTGTCGACGGTGACAGAAATAGATGTGACATGTTTGGGGTGCATAGAGTTGCGATCAACCGCGTTGACGAGGATTTCATCAAAGATTTTCAAGAGAGCTGGGGAATACCTCAAGTTCTTCTTTTCAAATTGGGATCTCGTATTACTGAGAATCCAATATGGTTCGACATTAAGGTCGACGGGCCCGACGTAAGAGTCAGGTCTCTTGAGAATGTGCTCGATATGGGTGAGCTTTTGTACGTTTTCCATATTTACTTGTCTTAATTACAAATCTAAGCTCTAACTTAGGCGTCTCTCCACTCTAAAAACATTTTGGCTCGCTCTTCGCAAAATGAAGGTTGACTCGGATTCGATATCATCTCACGCGAAATTTCAAACCATCTCTCATAGAAAATACTCGATTGGGTCGTGTGCACTTCAAATAGAAAATTTCTTACATCCTCGGGGTCGCATTCTGGATCTGCTAACATGATAGCTTGAACAGATGGTAAAACGACACACAGCCACTTCTTGTCGATTTTTCTCGGAGTCACAATTTTCATTAACTTTTGGATTTTCTTTCGCATGTCATCTGCATCAAATTCGACATCCCTGAAACCTTCACACATTCTCTGGATCTCATCACGCTTTGTAATTGTCGGTTTTTCACCGCGTACCAGGGTTCCAGTTTGGAAGTTCTCTAACAGCATCATTAACACGGTAGATGAATCGGCGAAGATGTTCTCTTTCACGATCACTTTATTGAAATTCAACTTCAAATCTTCTGCATACTGAAGTCCCAACTCCTTTGCCAAAGCGCATAGGGGGATCGTGTTATACGCATTGATATAATCTCCGATACTCAGGTTAAGACCCAGGTTCAATCGAAAGAAAATGTCTTCTTCTTCTCGGGGAGTCAATTTTTCGTATACGACGACTGAAATTTGCTTATCGTAGAATATTTCCTGGTCGGACTCGCACAATTCATCCCAAAATACTGTGCGACCGTCTCCCACGCGCAATCCAAATTTATTGTCAACAAAATTCATAAGTGCGCGTGTACGATGGCCACCATCCAGTATATAACCCTCCGTAGACGAATGTAAACTGATAACGATATTTGAGATCAATAGATTCTTGAATAACGAATCAATTGCCATGTGATACAATTCATCGGTCCATGTTTTATCGTCGCGTTGGATTGGGTGTAATTTCCATTTACCACTTAAAATTTTATTCAGGTATGTCCGAATATCAATGTCTTTAGACTTCTTTTCAGGGATAGATAAAGGGAGTACCGAATGAGTTAATTTCGTCATATTGGTTGGTTTGTGAGATACTTTTTAACATTTCAGAGAATCACTTAGGTCGAAAAAAAACTTTTTTAAGTATTTCGAGAACTGTTGCGATAGCTACCGGTACGCATATTTCTTTGAATCTGGGTATAACTATTTTTGGTTTTTGGAGTTTATTATGCAAATTTTTGATAGATGTACACATTCTTATGTATGTTCCCTCCGGTATTTCATTTCTGTATTCGTCTAGGGTTTCCATCACTACACATAAGTCTGTATCTATCGACATTAATTTATAGTATTATTTATTTCATTACAATCTATCTTCTAACTTAATTCTTCGTTCTCTTCATTAATCCTCTGTGTAAGATAACTATAGAAAATACCAGCTAGTCCCAAAGGTCCATAGAAGTAATTAGAGTATGGAAAAGCTTCTACAACTGCCGTGATTAGAGCGAAAACATAGAATAAGATCATTGTAATAAACCGCCAACGCGCCATTCTTGAAACTTGTCCCACCCGCTCCACCTGCCGTGACCATCGAGTCCGATTCTCGAGGTGAAGGCGGAGCTCTTGAAGAGACAATTCGAGCTCGTCAATATTCTTTTCGAGTTCTTTGATGTATTCTTTCATTCGCTTGTACTTACCGAACATGAACATGGGTATAGCGTATATGATTAGAGCTGACATACTTGAAAATTCTATTAATTATGTACTACTTAGGTGTCATAAAAATGTGAGTTTATATCAGATGACGAACAATAATAACAATCTCAAGAAAAATGAGGCAGAGTTACGAGGTTTGAAAAGAAAGCTTCTAAATCTCGAGAACAATAATAAGAAAAACGATAACAATCTCAAGAACAATAACAACTCTCGTAATAAGAATGTTGCAACTTGGTTAAATCGTGTAATGTCTCCAGGGAACAAGACAAATATAAAACCATCTAAACGGGCGTATCTCAAAACCAATGTGGGTAAGAATGGTAAGATATTTCATGTTTACGATAGAAATGGTTTGAAGAATTATTTAGCTTATTCACATTTCATTGGAGTGAATGCTGAACGACCAAGTCCCCTCACTAAAAGACCATTCAAACTTTCCAATATAAAAACGTACCCACCTAAGCCTGTCGTCAAAGCTCGTCGTGGTACAAAGAGGAAGAGGAGTGAAAGTCCTACAACGACACGCCGACAACGACGGTAATATTTTTCTTCCGTTAATTTAAGAAGATATGTATACATATTTCATAATTGCCATCTTCATTCTTATTTTGGTGATGCAAAATAAGACACGTGGTATGAAACAGTCTATCCAGAAGTTAATCAGACAATCCGCGCGTTATGCTACGACCGCACAACAGGATAAGTCTCCAGCAATATCTATACTCCACGCGAATTATGCAGTAGCCTATTTACATGCACTCAAAGATATTGTATCGGATTCACAAATCCACAATGCTACGGGTATAGATGTAAATAAGTTTAACGAACATGTCACAAACGTGCAAGATATGGTAACTAAAAAGACAACCGAGAAATTCCCAGATTTTACCGGACAAGTCGATCTCTATTTGGCAGGGTTGAGTGGGGAAACTTAATACCTAAGTTAATCCTTTTTTTCGTAAAAAAATAAGTTTATCTAACCATGGATATTATTCGAGATGATCTTTGGAAAACATGTCTCACCGATGCCATGAAAATGCATCGCATCGATGAGGCTAACGACAGGTGTTATAATTTAGCGGATGCTACTTGGAAGATGAAAATGTCTTATATCAGGCATAGTAAAAAGAGGGAAAACAGACAGCTTATTGTCATTGAAAAAACACCATCTGTTATAAACGAGAAACGTACACAATCTGTGATTTGTACTGCTATCACAATGGCTGGAAAACAATGTTCTTTCAAAGCGGTGTGTGGAGAGTTTTGTAAAAAACATAGGGTTGATAAGGGTGAAATTGGTAAAAAGGTAGATATTAGCAAAATTAAAATCAGTGATTAATGTAAAAGAATGTTAGATCAGGAGAGTCTTAGACCTGTAATCATAGCAATGTCTATCTACATCGTGATAAGTGCTCTCGTCCCACGCATTGTTACAACACCTAGTGGTATTGGTGTCATAGATGACCTCGTGATGTTTCTTATAGCTCAGAAAGATTCAATGATGAGTGGCACAATCCTAGTTGGTCTCATCGTTTTCGCCACCAATTATATTCAAGATGAACTCTTGTAAAACGTTCTCTCTCCCAACTAGTTTTCTAGTGTGTTCGTGATCCATGTGACGAACACGGTTTTCATACGCGTGTTTCATGAATTCCAAGAGTTGGTCGAAATTTGGGTCTCCCCATTTCATACCTTTTTTGAAGAGAAAATCGTCTCTCTCCAACTCTTGAAGTCCACAATCAATCGTATAAGGTGTTTTAATATACTCCGGTGCTCCACCATAATCCGTAATAATAACGGGTTTATTTTTCATTGCAGCCTCTACAGCCCCCATACCAACACCTTCAGAGTGTGAAAAGCTTACATAACAGTCACAGCGATCATGAATAGCATTCATTTCTTCGTCGGTTAAAAGAGCATTGATAACTTCAACCCTAGGAAATTGCATTTGTACGTCTTGATTAGATGTAGCCTTAACTACTAGCCGTGTATTTGGTTCATTTAACCGTATAAAAGCTTGTAGAATATCACGGAACTTCTTTCGGGGATCCATAACGTTTCCAATATGATAGAATGTATAAGGTTTTTCAGGAGGAGTTGGTATATGAGCGTGAATCACGTAAAAGTCGTTGTCAGGGAATTGTTTAGATAGAACCCGTTTACAGAATTGACTCGGAACAGCAACCTTTTTGAATTCTTTCATTATCATACCATAATCTTCATGTACTGTCTCAGTTTCACACACTGTCATACAGGCGAGATTCTTTACCCTAGTTTTCGCGTATTTGATGTATTCGATTTGATCGGGTGTTGGGATTACAAATATCAGAGCAGTATCAACTTCTGGGAGTTTTTGACCCAATTGATAATATTCACCATCAGGTAAAAACAGATTTACGTATTTCAATCCATGTTGTCCAATGCCTGTTTTCAAATTAGGACCGATGATGATCATTTGATTTAAAGATAATCTTTCTTTTATATATAGTAACATGTCTTCACTTCGCAAAGAAATCGAGCAGGAGATGATGCGCGTTCGCATCGACAAAAACCGTCTATTTGATCTACTTTTAAAGATCGTTGACAATGGTGGTGGTGGTTCCGGTCCAGGCGGTGTAGGTCCTGCCGGTCCCACTGGTCCCCAAGGTCCTAGTGGTCCCCAGGGCCCTAAGGGTATCGCTGGCCTCACTGGTCCCGCTGGTCCCGCTGGCCCTAAGGGTACCATCGTTCGCGCTGAACCCGAAGCCCCTAAAACTGAGGCCCCTAAAACTGAGGCGTCAGCCACTCCCACTAAAGCACCCGTTAAGAAGATTCCCATTAAGAAAAAGGCGTAAACAACCGCTTAAATAGCGAAATCTATATAAAGTCAAAACCCCTATTATAAATACATGATTGCCCTTGCTTGCGCACCGACACGTATTTATAACATGGCTGAAAAGAAGAATGAAAACAAAGTAAAAAAAAACGAACAACGTCATTGGCGCCAACACTCTACAGGTACTTCAGTTCGACCACATAGGTTCGCCATGGAAAAAACACCCGAAACACCTAAAATTGAAGATTCAAATATTGAAGAGTTACGAGAAGAGATTGTTAAATATAAGATTGCGAATCAGAAAATGAAGGTATTGGCAGGATGGAACCTACGTTCTACAAAATCCGCTCTCAAGGACGTACAAGGTATACTTGAAACTTTGGATGATCTCTATGGTGAAGAGGCGTTTGAGGAATGAGTTATATAAACCTCTTTATAGATATGATTATAGACACGAAACGTATCACACCTGCGAGTAATTCTGTTTCTGCCATCATATTACATATATTATGTATATGATCGTATGATATTACTGGATTATTCAACATATCAATAATATAGGGGGAGACACGGGTTGATATGGCTTTTTTACCATGTTGTCTCCCTATATATAAAAATCTCTTACCCACAATGGTCGACATTTTTACCACCCGTAAAAACCCGAAACCCATATATCATTCGATAACATAATAATCTTTATACTACTGACACTGGTGTTTTATTCACCCACCATAAAAATCCACCAAACATAGATACTAGAACTACAATTAGAAGACCGAAAGAGTATTTCTTAGGATTCTCTTCCGGGGGTTTATCTGGTAATTTTTGCACGTTTTGATTGAGGGTTTCGAGTTTTTGTAACAGTTTATTCAACATATCTAATATTAGAACTTCCTTGTTTACGGGTTTTTCTTTGATATTAACAGTTGTAATTTCTAGAACCATAGACCATTGTGCATCGGGTTGGAGAGGAAGATAATCACCATCATCCTGTTGTTCGAATATTTTGAAGTTTAGTTTTTTTATAGATATAGGATTGAAGTATCTAGTTGGAGGGTTAAAACTCTTCCATTGTTTGTCTCGCATTAATATTCCATCACTACCAACAAAATGTCTTTCTAATGGAACTCTGGCTAAAATCTGACCGTTTCGTTCATCTAACATTTGAGCTATTTTTGGGACATCGGGGCATACGATGTCCAGGTATTTTGCAATATTCGTGTTGAGGTTTGAATCATTTTCACCTATCTGTGTTACAAAAAAATCAACCATCTTAATGCCAATAACCCGGCTCATATCTTCGACATGTGTATTTGATTTCAGTGTAAGATCGAGTGCAAATACATTATTCGTTCCATTTACAAATTTGGAATCGAGTACCACATATTGAACTTTTTTGGGTACGTCTTCTAATCCCATATCTAATAGTATCTCACAAAATAATATAAGTATTAAGTAAGCAGAATGCAATCTATGCAAAATCTGCCACCTATGCAAAATATGCCACCTACGAACACTCAGGGCGGTGGTTCAAGTATGTATTTATATATACTCCTCATTTGTTGTTGTTGTCTCTCTAGCAGCGCCGCTGGGTATTGGTTTACCAAGTTACGCGCCCGCCCCATGTTACCAGGATATACGGGTAATCAC
>Ga0209709_10002042_pt1 | contig 18033 bp, 15 predicted proteins | sample ArcticOcean_MG_C_2_FD_187435 | JGI IMG/M metagenome (GOLD analysis project Ga0209709, IMG submission 187435) | Marine microbial communities from western Arctic Ocean - ArcticOcean_MG_CB4_136 (SPAdes) (version 2) | ecosystem: Environmental > Aquatic > Marine > Oceanic | place: Arctic Ocean... | reverse complement strand
TATAGATGTAATTTATTTATTTTTAGTTTATTAATCTTTAAAACGAATAATTATGAATATCTGTATAGTGCTTTCTACAAGGCCAGAAATTATCAAATTATCACCTGTAATACAAAAATTAAAAGAGAATAAAGATAAATACTTTTTGATTAATACTAATCAACATACACTAAAAAAAATGAGCAAAGTTTTTTTTGATTTTTTTAAAATTAGTGGAAAATTATATAATATTAAAACAGTAAAAAAATCTCAGAACCATTTTTTTCCTAATGCAATTAAAGAGATAAGTATTATCTTAAAAAAAAATAAACCAGATTTCTTAATTGTTCAGGGTGATACAAACACATCTTTGGCTGGATGTATGGCCGCTTCGCTGATTAATAGAAATTTAGTATATACAAAAAAAATTAAGATTGTACACATTGAAGCAGGACTTAGATCTTTTGATAACCATATGCCAGAAGAGGTAAACAGAAAAATAATTGATCAACTTTCTGATATTTTATTTGTACCAACTAAATTTGACTTTAATAATTTAAAAAAAGAAAATTGTTTAAAAGGAAAAAAAACTATTGTAGTTGGAAATACCATTACTGACGTATTAAGAAAATATATTCCCATTGTAAAAAAAGTAAAAATTCTTGAAAAACTTGGACTAAAAAAGAAGAGTTTTTTTTTAGTAACCTTGCACAGACCAGAAAGTGTAGATATAAAAAAAAATTTAATTAAATTATTCAATACATTTAATAATTTAACAAAAGAATATAATCTGCCTATCATTTTTCCTATTCATCCCAGAACAAAAGATAAGATTAAAAAATTAAAACTAAAAATCGACAAAAGAATTAAGATTATAGAACCATTAGAATACTTAAGTTTCTTAAAATTAATGAAAGAAAGCAAAATAATTTTAACAGATTCAGGTGGAATACAAGAAGAAGCAGCAATTATTGGTGTGCCATGTATTACCCTTAGAACAACAACAGAAAGACAAATAACATTACTTAAAAAAGTTAATATAATGACTGGATATAATGAAATTAAGATCATTAACGCTGTAAAAAGATTTAATGAAAAACGAATTTTTAAAATTAAGGATTTTGGTACAGGCCAAGTAACAAACAAAATATATAAACAGTTATTAAAAATAAAAACTAAGTAAACAAAGAAAATTTTTCTTTTATATTTAGGAATTATTTTAATTAAATCGTCTATTTAATATTTTGATGCCCTGCTCAATCTGTCGTTAATTGTCCTGCCCAACCCTTTATTCGGTACCTTTTCAACTGCTATTGATTTATAACCCTTTTTTTTAATTATTCTCAAGCAAGAATATAAATTTTTAGCAGCTTCATTTAAGTTATTTTTTTTAGTTAAATAAAAATAATTATCTAAATTCACTTTTCTTTTTCTAATTAAGACAAATGCTTCATTTTTTTTTGGTTTTTTAATATTCATCCTTAATGGAATTCCAGGAGAGTAATGAAGAGGTAATTGACCAGGAACAATTTTTATTTTAGAGTTAGTATTAATATTAATTTTTTTACCTAAGACTTTTTCTATTTTTGAAACATTTAAACCGCCCAATCTTAATATAGCAGGTTTGTTAGTAAGATTAATTATAGTAGACTCTAATCCAATATTGCATTTTCCACCATCTAATATAAAATTTATTCTATCACCAAATTCTTCTTTTACATCGTTAGCTTCTACAGCACTGAGTCTTGTAGAAATATTTGCACTTGGAGCAGCCAAGGGATAATCTAATTGTTTTAATAATTCTCTAAATATTTTATGTTTAGGGAATCTTACAGCTAAATTTGAACCTTTGTTTGTAACATTTTTTGAAATTTTAGAATCTTTTTTTAATTCTAGTAGGTAAGTTATTGGCCCAGGGGAAAATTTTCTATAAAGTTTAATAAAACTATCATTTATTAGACAATCTTTTCTAAGATCCTTAACACTTCTATAGTGAACGATTAAAGGGTTGTTTTTAGGTCTTTTTTTTAATTTAAATATCTTTTTGGTAGCTAGATTGGAATAAGCATTTGCGGCCAAACCATAAACTGTTTCAGTAGGCACTGCTATACAATGATTTTTATCAAGGTATTTTTTTGCTTTTTTGATATTTGATTGATTAAAATTCATGTATTAATAATTATTATTATATGAAAGATAAAAATTTACCACCTGATAATAATTCTAAATCTCTTGAAGAGCTAACAATAAAAGCAAATAGTATTATTGAATCGTTAGAAAATCAAAAAAATCTTCAAAATTCTATAGACATTTACCAAGAATTATTAGAATTAAATAATATTATTGAAAAAAAATTTCGCAAAACAGCAAAAATAATTAATGATGAAACGAAGAAAAAAATTAACAATATAACATCAAAGAAAAATGAAAAATAAAATTATTAGAGTAGCAGAAGATACAAATTTATTTCTAAAAAAGTTTATTAAGAAACAAAAAAAAACAGAATTAGTTACAGCTATGGAGTACGGTTTGTTTCCAGGAGGGAAAAAAATTAGATCAAAGATTTTATTAGATATAGGAGTTATATTTAAAATTAGATATAAAACATTAATTGCTATAGGAGCCGCAGTAGAGTGTATTCATGCTTATTCACTCATTCATGATGATTTGCCTTGTATGGATAATGATAAATTAAGAAGAGGAAAGCCCTCTACTCATATTAAATTTGGGGAGTCAACGGCAGTGCTTGCAGGAAATTCACTTTTAACAATGGCTTTTGAAATTTTAACCAGCTCTAGCCTAAAGATTAATGAAAAAACTAAAGTAGATTTAGTTCAAAAATTGTCTGAGTCTTCAGGACATTTGGGAATAGCAGGTGGTCAATATTTAGATTTGAGTTTTGAAAAGAAAAAAATTTCTAAAAATAAAATTATAGATATGGAAATAAAAAAGACAGGAAAGTTATTTAGTTTTTGTTGTGCTGTACCAGCTATTATCAAAAGAAAAAATAATAAAGACATAAAGTTTTTTGAAAATATTGGAGCTAATATTGGCCTTTTATTTCAAATAGCTGATGATCTTATCGATTTTAAAGGCTCTTCTAAAATTGCAGGAAAAATAACAGGAAAAGATAAGAAAAAAGGTAAAGCCACTTTAATCAGTTTACTAGGATATAAAAATGCTATTAAGTATAGCAATAAAATCAAATTTAAAATAATTAAAGATTTAAATAGATATAGCTCAAAAACTAATAATTTGAATGAGACTTTAGATTATATTTTAACAAGAAATAAATGACACAAGAATATAAATTTTTAAAAAATATTAATTTTCCTTCTGATTTAAGAAAGTTATCTGAAAATAATCTTCAAGAATTATCTGATGAAGTAAGAACTGAAATGATTAATGCTGTTTCTGAAACAGGTGGGCATTTAGGGGCAGGGTTGGGTGTTGTTGAGTTGACTGTTGCCTTGCATTACATATTCGACACTCCTAATGACAAGCTAATTTGGGATGTGGGTCACCAAACTTATCCTCATAAAATTCTAACAGGAAGGAAATCTAAAATTAAAACTTTAAGACAGGGTAATGGACTGTCAGGGTTTACTAAAAGATCCGAAAGTGAATACGATCCTTTTGGTGCTGCACATAGCTCAACATCCATATCTTCAGCATTAGGAATAGCTGAAGCAAATAAGCTATCTAATAAATCAAACAATGTAATTGCTGTTATTGGAGATGGAGCAATTAGCGCAGGTATGGCTTATGAAGCCATGAATAATGCAGGTGCCTCAAAAACAAAAATGATTGTCATTTTAAATGACAATGACATGTCTATTGCAAAACCAGTAGGAGCTATGAGAACTTATTTAGCAAAACTTTTAACAGGAAAAATTTATTTCAGCTTAAGAGAAACGTTTAAATTAATAACTTCAGCTTTTTCCAAAAGATTTAGTGCAAAGGCTGGAAAAGCTGAAGATTTTTTACGCTCAGCTGTAACGGGTGGCACTCTTTTTAATTCTTTAGGATTTTATTACGTTGGTCCAATTGATGGGCATGATTTGACAACTCTTCTACCAATTTTAAAAAATGCAAGAGAGTCGAAACACCAAGGACCGATTATGATTCATGTTAAAACTCAAAAAGGAAAAGGTTATTTATATGCTGAAAAAGCAAATGATCATTATCACGGTGTATCAAAATTTAATGTTGTAACTGGAGAGCAGATAAAAAGTGGAACCAATCTACCAGCTTATACAAAAGTTTTTGCAAATACTTTGGTTAAACATGCGGAAAGAGATAGCAAAATTGTAGGAGTTACAGCAGCAATGCCAGGTGGAACAGGTATGGACATTTTTGCTAAAGAATTTCCAAAAAGAATGTTTGATGTAGGGATCGCTGAACAGCATGGAGTTACTTTTGCTGCAGGATTAGCAACAGAAGGTTATAAGCCTTATGCTGCAATCTATTCGACTTTTCTACAAAGAGCATATGACCAAGTGGTTCATGATGTGGCTATTCAAAGCTTACCTGTGAGGTTCATAATTGATAGAGCAGGCTTGGTAGGTGCTGATGGATCAACTCATGCTGGTTCATTCGATATTACTTATCTTTCTACTCTTCCTAATTTTATAGTTATGGCTCCAAGCGATGAAGTAGAACTAGTTAAAATGGTTAATACTTCGACAGATATTAACGACAAACCCAGTGCTATTAGATACCCAAGAGGAACTGGAATTGGATTGGAATTGCCATCTATAGATGAGAAAATAGAGATAGGAAGAGGAAAGGTTATTCAAGAAGGAAAACAAGTTTGCATTCTGAGTATAGGAACAAGATTGGAAGAATGTAAAATTGCAGCTGAAAAATTAAAAAACAAAGGAATTAATTCAACAATAGTTGATGCACGGTTTGTTAAACCTTTGGATCAAGAGCTTATTTTAAAGTGTGCTCGTGAACATGAGGTAATGATTACTGTAGAAGAGGGATCTATAGGAGGTTTTGGCTCTCATGTCGAAAATTTATTATCAGAAAAAGGCATATTTGATAAAGGTTTAAAATTTAGATCTATGACATTACCGGATGCTTTTATAGAACAAGATAATCAAAAAAAAATGTACGACACTGCTGGTCTTAATGCGTCTCAAATTTCAAAAAAAATACTAGATATTTTATTTACAAAGGAATCTATTAAAGTAGTTAAAAATTAAATTTAAAATATTAGCTACACTGAGCTTTGTTCATTAAGTAATGATCTAAAAGAACACAATTCATCATTGCCTCACCAACAGGTACTGCTCGTATACCAACACAAGGGTCATGCCTACCTTTAACCGAAATAGTGGTATTTTTTCCAAATTTATCTATAGTTTTTCTAATTGTTAAAATAGAAGAGGTTGGCTTAACAGCAAATGAAACAATAATTTCTTGTCCTGTTGAAATTCCACCAAGAATCCCACCTGCGTTATTAGAATTAAATTTTAATTTTTTACCTTTTTGTGAAATTTCATCTGAGTTTTGTTCACCACTTAATTGTGCAGAACTCATTCCTGAGCCAATATTAACACCTTTAACGGCATTGATGCTCATCATTGCAGAAGCAATGTCCATATCTAATTTAGAATAAATAGGAGCACCTAAACCAACAGGAATTCCTCTAGCTCTTATTTCTATCACCGCACCACAGGAGGACCCTGATTTTCTTACATCTAATAAATATTTTTCCCAAAGTTTGACCATATTTTTATCTGGGCAAAAAAATGGATTTTTATTAATAAGGTGATCACTCCATTTAGTGGTATCACATCCTAATATTCCTAATTGAGTAACAGCACCAATCACTTTAAACTTTTTGCCCAACTTATTTTCCAAAACTTTTTTCGCAATCGCACCTGCAGCAACTCTTGAAGCCGTTTCTCTTGCGGAAGATCTGCCACCCCCACGATAATCTCTTATTCCATATTTCTTAAAATATGTAAAATCAGCGTGTCCAGGTCTAAATTTATCTTTAATATTTCCATAATCTTTTGATTTCATGTCTTGATTGTAAATAATTAAAGAAATGGGAGTTCCAGTTGTTTTACCTTCAAACACTCCTGATATAATTTGAACTTTATCGTCTTCTTTTCTTTGCGTAGTAAATTTTGACTGTCCAGGCTTTCTTTTGTCTAACTCGACTTGAATATCTTGTTCTTTTAAGCTTATGTTAGGTGGACAACCATCAACAACACAACCTATTGCTGGACCATGTGATTCTCCCCAAGTAGTGAAACGAAATTGCTTTCCAAAAGTATTAAATGACATTATCTATATTATATAGATTATTTTGTTAAAATTATGAATCAAAAAAACTTATTAGGCCTTAATAACTGCTTTTTAGATAAAAATGATCCAATAGACTTATTTAAAGTTTGGATGAATGAAGCAAAAAAAACAGAACCAAACGACCCAAACGCAGTAGCATTAGGAACATCAGATAAAAATAATTCTCCATCAATTAGGATGGTTTTATTAAAAGACTTTAATAATGATGGGTTTGTTTTTTATACAAATTTGAATAGTCAGAAAGGAAACGATCTAAAAAATAATCCAAAGGCTGCAATGTGCTTTCATTGGAAAAGTCTTTTAAGGCAAATAAGAATTAATGGAGTGGTACAAAAAGTTTCTGATAAAGTCGCAGACGAATATTATAACACTAGAGGTTATGAAAGTAGAATTGGTGCATGGGCCTCAAAGCAAAGCTCTGTATTAAGTAATAGAGATGAACTTTTAAATTCAATAGAGAAATATAAGAAAAAATATAATAATAAAAGTGAAGTTCCAAGACCAGACCATTGGTCTGGATGGAATTTAACACCTTCAAGTATAGAGTTTTGGCTAGATGGTGATAGTAGAATTCACGAAAGACTTAAATATATTAAAGACAATGAAGGCAGTTGGACCAAATCTTTATTAAGTCCTTAAAAGGTTCTCTCTAAACTAAATAAAGTAAGGCTTTCTAAAATTTTTTTTTCATCGCTATCTTTGAATACTGTTAAAGAATTTGATGCAAGATTAATAAAATGTTCAGCTTTTTTGTAGCACTCATTAATTATATTATATTTTTTAATAAGCATTAAAGTAAATTTCAAATCACCATCTGATCTTGTTTCTTGCTTGAAAATACTTTTTAATTTCTCTTTTTCTATAGAAGCTATACTTTGAAATAATAAAATTATGGGTAAAGTAATTTTACCTTCGAGAAAATCTTTACCAATTTTTTTACCAAAAAATTTTAGATCAGAATTATAATCTAAGGTATCATCAGCAATTTGAAATGTTAAACCTAAGTTTTTTCCATAAAACTCTAGCGCCTCTTTTTCCTTCGTTTCTTTATTAGATAAAATTGCACCAACTTTAGTTGCAGCAGAAAAAAGTTCAGCTGTTTTAGCTGTGATAATTTTAAAATAAGTTTCTTCTAGCATATCAACTTCACCTTTGTGCTGAAGTTGCAACACCTCTCCCTGAGCAATTTTTGCAGAAGTTGATGATAAAAGCTTTAGAACCTCTAAGTTACCATCTTCCACCATCATCTCAAAACATCTGCTTAGAAGATAATCTCCAATTAATACAGAAGAATGATTTCCCCAAATTGAATTTAATGTTTTTTTCCCTCTTCTTACATTTCCAAGATCAATAACATCATCATGCATTAAAGTAGCACCATGTATCATTTCCACACATGCAGCTAAATTAATGTCTCGGCCACCTTTTGCATACCCACATAATTTTGCAGAACCAAGAGTTAATAAAGCTCTTAATCTTTTGCCACCTGTTTCAATATGGTAGTCAGTCATTTTTTGTACCAAATCAACCTCACTTAAAAGTTTTGATTTAATTTTTTCCTCAACTAAAACTAATTTTACATCAACGGAATCCTTTAGCTGAAAATAAGAATTGTTTATTTGGTTTCTAAGCTGAACTACTGTTCCCATAAAAAATAAGTTAATATAGTTAAGGTAAATTTATTACTTATCAATTGACGCACCTTAAACTTCAACTATAAGTAGGCTTTATATTAAATCAAAAATTCTATAAGGATTAACAATGTTCTCTTTTTTTAAAAAGAAAAAAATAGTAGCCCACATCAAGCTAAACGGGGTGATTGGAAATGCAGGAAAATTCAAGCAGGGCATAGATTTTGGAGGACAAGAAGAAATTATTGAAAAAGCTTTTTCTCTAAAAAAGGGCAAAGTAGTAGCAATTACTATAAATTCACCAGGTGGATCGCCTGTACAATCGCACTTGATTTATAAATTTATCAGAGCTCAAGCTAAAAAAAATAACAAGAAAGTTATAGTGTTTGCGGAAGATGTTGCGGCTTCTGGTGGATATTTAATAGCTTGTGCAGGTGATGAAATATATGCAAATTCTAGCTCAATTATTGGGTCTATTGGAGTGATTTACTCATCATTTGGATTTACAGAATTGATTAAAAAAATTGGTGTTGAAAGAAGAGTGCATACAGCTGGAAAAAACAAAAGTTCACTAGACCCATTCCAAGAAGAAAAAGATGAAGATATTGAACGACTTAAAAGTATCCAATTAGACTTGCATAAAGATTTTATTAAAGTTGTAGAAGAAAGTAGAGGAACCAAACTTAAAAAAGATGGCATTGAATTATTCTCAGGAGAATTTTGGGCAGGTAGCAAAGCAAAAGAACTTGGCCTTATTGATGGATTAGGAAATGCCAATGAAATTTTGAAAGAAAAGTTTGGCGATGATGTTGTCATTAAAAAATTTGAAAAACCTAAGGGTTGGTTAAGTAAAAAACTTTCTTCATCTAGCAATCAGATGGATCAGTTTGCTAATATTTTAGAAGAAAGATCTATCTGGCAAAGATATGGATTCTAAAAATAAAAAGATAAAACCTAAACCTCAATCTTTCCAAGATACCATTTTGAATCTTCAAAAATATTGGGGAAAACAAGGTTGTGTTATTCTTCAACCGTATGATATTGAGGTGGGAGCTGGAACTTTTCATCCAGCCACAACTTTAAGATCTTTAGGGTCTAAACCTTGGAAAGCAGCTTATGTGCAACCCTCAAGAAGACCCTCAGATGGAAGGTATGGAGAAAACCCAAATAGATTACAACATTATTATCAATTTCAAGTTTTAATTAAGCCATCATCAGATAATATTAAAAAACTTTATTTAAATAGTTTATCTGTAATTGGTATTAATCATAAAGAACACGATATTAGATTTGTTGAAGATGATTGGGAAAGTCCAACTTTAGGTGCTGCAGGATTAGGCTGGGAAGTTTGGTGTGATGGAATGGAAATTACTCAATTTACTTACTTTCAGCAGATGGCAGGAATTGAATGTAAGCCAGTTTCAGTTGAAATTACTTACGGTCTTGAAAGAATTTGTATGTTTACTCAGCAAAAGAAAAATGTTTATGACCTGTTATGGAATGACGAAGGTGTGAAATATGGAGATGTATTCCTTCAAGCAGAAAAAGAATTTTCCGCATATAATTTTGAGCATGCTAATACAGATAATTTATTTAAAATGTTTGATATGCTTGAGCTTGAAGCAAAATCATTAGTAGATAAAAAAATCTCTCTACCAGCATATGATCAATGCTTAAAAGCAAGTCATGTATTTAATATTTTGGATGCAAGAGGAGTTATAAGTGTTGCCCAAAGAGCAGGATATATAGGACGAATTAGAGAAATTACAAAAGCAGTTGCTGAAAGTTGGTTGAGTAGTCAAACAGATTAATGTCAGAATTTTTTTTAGAACTATTTAGTGAAGAGATACCAGCTGGATTACAGTGTAATTCACGTAATGCTTTGCATGAAAGCTTCCAAAAATTATTTGAAGAAAAACAAATTTCGTTTAAAAAAAGCTCATCTTTTTCAACGCCAAATCGTCTCATAATTCTATTCGAGGGATTATCTAAAGAAATAACTCTAAAAGCCAAAGAAATAAAAGGACCAAATGTTAATGCTCCAGAAAAAGCTATAGAGGGTTTTTTAAGGTCAAATCAGATAGATAAAAAAAACTTACTTAAAAAAAAAATTGAAAAAGGAGAGTTTTATTTCTTCAAGAAACCTTCGAAAAAGATTAACACAATTAATTTACTAGAAGAACATGCACCCTTAGTTCTTGATAAACTTCAATGGAAAAAATCAATGAAATGGGGAAGTTACAGTCTTAATTGGGCAAGACCTTTAAAGTCTATTCTTGCTGTTTTTGATGGTAAAAGTTTGAGCTTTAAATTTCATCACTTAACATCTTCAAATACAACATTTACTGATAAAGAATTTGAAGATAAGCAAAAAATATTTAAAGATTTTAAAAGTTATAAAATTTTTTTCAAACAATCAGGCATAATTATAGATCATAATTTAAGAAAAAAATTTATCGTTAAAGAATTTGAAAAAATATCTAATAAAAAAAACTTCACTATTGAATCTAATAATAAACTTTTAGATGAAGTTACAGATATAGTTGAGCAACCTAATATCTTATTATGTAATTTTGATGAAAAATTTTTGAGCATTCCAAAAGAAATTTTAATAATTACAATGCAATTTCATCAAAAATATTTTCCAACTTTTGACAAAAAAGGTAAAATTACAAATAAATTTTTAGTAGTAGCAAATAATAAAGATACAGAGGGCTTCATAAAAGTAGGAAACGAAAGGGTTGTAGAGGCAAGATTAAGTGATGCTCAATTTTTTTGGAAAAAAAATAAATCTCAAAACTTAGTTAAGCAAGTATCAAAACTAAAAACCATGAATTACTTTAAAGGTTTAGGATCTTATTTTGATAAAATTCAAAGAATGAAAAAACTCGGAGGAATGATCTCTGATGAATTATTAATTAGCAAAGATCAAGTCGAACTATCAGCATCAATTTGTAAAGTTGATTTAATTTCAGACTTAGTTGGTGAATTTCCAGAGCTTCAAGGAATTATGGGGGGATATTTTGCTATGGAACAAGGTTTTGATAAAGAAATAGCTTTAGCGGTAAGTGAACATTATCTCCCAACAGGTCTTGATAGTAAAACACCTAAAAAACCATTTAGTATTGCCTTAGCTCTAACTGATAAAATTGATACGTTAGTAGGATTTTTTGGAATCAATCAAAAACCAACAAGTTCAAAAGATCCTTATGCACTAAGAAGGTCAGCATTGGGTGTTATCAAATTATTAATTGATAATAATAAAGAGTTTAAGATTAAAGATCTAATTAGTTATTCGACCTCATTGCACAGAGACCAGGGTTTTGAAATATCAAATGATTTATCACAAAAAGAGCTAGCAGAATTTTTGATGGATAGATTAAAATATTACATGAAGGAAAAGAAAATTAGAAATGACATTATTGAAGCAAGTATCAGTTCATATGGAATAGATCATATGAATAAAATATATAAAAAAGCTTTAACTCTAAATGATCTTATAAAGAAAGAAGTTGGTGAGGATATAATTGCAAGCTACAAAAGAGCATCAAACATATTGGAAAGTGAATTAAAAAATAGTGATTCGGAACTATCAAATACAACTGACCCCGGTATTTTTAAAAATGACTTTGAGAAAAATTTATTCAAAAAAATTAATGAATTAAGAAAGTATTTTACAAATATAAATAAAGATGAAAATTACACTGAATCGCTTACAAATTTAGCAAGTGCCAAAAAAGTCATTTTTGAGTTCTTTGATAATGTAAAAGTTAATGATGAAGATGTGAATATTAAAAAAAACAGGTTGGAACTTTTACAAATGTTATGTAGAACCTTTGATAATTACATAAATTTTTCAAATATAGAGACCAAATCGTGAAGAAATTAATTTTAAATTTTAAATCTAAAGATTCAAAAAAAATAAAAAACCCAAATTTTTTTTTGGGTGGAAAAGGTGCTAATCTTTCTGAAATGGGGAGAATAGGTTTACCTGTTCCACCAGGATTTACTATCTCAACTAAAGTGTGTGAATTATTTTACAAAGATAAGAAAAAATTAAATTCACAAATAGTTAATACTATAAAAAAAGAATTAAAAATTATTGAAAAAGAAGTTGGGAAAAAATTCGGTGATTTAAAAAACCCATTATTATTATCTGTTAGATCTGGTGCAAGAGTTTCTATGCCCGGTATGATGGATACAATTTTAAACTTGGGTCTGAATGATAAAACTGTAATCGCACTTGCAAATAAAACTTCTAATATGAGGTTTGCGAAAGATAGTTATAGAAGATTTATCCAAATGTATGGAAATGTTGTAATGGGAGTCGAGGGTTATCATTTTGAAGAGCTAATAGAAAATTACAAATTAACCAAAGGTGTTCTTTTAGATACAAATTTAGATGCAGATGATTGGGAAGGTCTAATAAATGATTTTAAAAAAGTTGTTAAAGATCAAACGAAAAAAGATTTTCCACAAAATGTGTATGATCAATTATTAGGTGCTATTAGTGCTGTTTTTTTATCTTGGGAAAGCAATAGAGCAAAAGTTTATAGAAAATTAAATCAGATCCCTGCTGAGTGGGGAACTGCAGTTAATGTTCAGTCTATGGTATTCGGTAACATGGGTGATGACTGTGCAACTGGTGTTGTTTTTACGAGAAATCCTTCTGATGGTGTTAATGAAGTTTATGGCGAATATTTAATAAATGCTCAAGGAGAAGATGTTGTAGCAGGAACAAGAACCCCTCAATACATTACAAAAAAAGCTAGAAAAGATGCAAAAGCAAAAGAAGCTTCAATGGAAGAGTCTATGCCTAAAGTGTTTAAACAATTAGACAAAATTTTAAAAGTTTTAGAAAAACATTACAAAGATATGCAAGATGTAGAATTTACTGTTGAGAACAATAAATTATGGATGCTACAGACAAGGTCAGGAAAAAGAACTGCAAAATCTGCAGTTAGGATTGCTGTTGATATGGTTAAAGAAAAATTAATTTCAAAAAAAGAAGCAGTAATGAGAATAGATCCAGCTTCTTTGGATACTTTATTGCACCCTACATTAGATGAGAAAATTTCAGTTAATGTTATAGCAAGTGGGTTGCCTGCTTCACCGGGTGCTGCAAGTGGTAAGGTAGTTTTTTCATCAGAAGAAGCCGAGAGATTAAATGACATGATGCAAGATACTATTCTGGTAAGAGTTGAAACATCTCCGGAGGATATTCATGGAATGCATGCGGCAAAAGGAATTTTAACAGCTAGAGGAGGAATGACAAGTCACGCTGCAGTTGTTGCAAGAGGCATGGGTCGACCTTGCGTATCTGGCTCTAGTGAAATTGATATTAATTATGAAGCTAAAATTTTTAAAACAGCATCTATTGAAGTTAAGGAAGGAGATATTATTACAATCGATGGTTCAACAGGTAGAATTATTTTAGGAGAAGTATCAACGGTTAAACCTGAAATTTCTGGAGATTTTTCAAAACTAATGAGTTGGGCGGATGGTTTTAGAAAATTAAAAGTTAGAACTAACTCAGAAACACCACTTGATACTAAAACTGCGCGAGATTTTGGAGCAGAGGGTATTGGTCTATGTAGAACAGAACATATGTTTTTTGATGAAGAAAGAATTTTATCAGTTAGAGAAATGATTTTATCAAAAACAAAAGAAGATAGAAATAAAGCTTTAGAAAAACTTTTACCACATCAAAGAAAAGATTTTGTTGAAATATTTAAAATTATGAATGGTCTACCAGTTACAGTTAGATTATTAGACCCACCATTACATGAATTTCTCCCCAAAACTGAAAAAGAAATTAATGATGTAGCAACTGTTGTGGGTCTTCCCTTAAAAGAAATTGAATCTAGAATTAATGAATTACATGAACAAAACCCAATGTTAGGACACAGAGGATGCAGATTGGGAATTTCATTTCCAGAAATTTATGAAATGCAATGTAGAGCAATCTTTGAAGCTTTGTCTGAACTTAAAATAAAAAAAATTAAATCAGCATTTCCTGAAATAATGATTCCATTAGTATCAACAGAAGCTGAAATTAGAATAATGAAGAATTTAGTTATAAGAGTCGCAAAAGAAGTTCAAAAAGATAAAAAAGTTAAAGTTGATTTTTTAGTTGGTACCATGATTGAATTACCAAGAGCAGCTATTAAAGCAGATGATATTGCAAAACATGCAGAATTCTTTAGTTTTGGTACCAATGATTTAACGCAAACAACATTTGGATTAAGTAGAGATGATAGCGGTAAATTTTTAAATGATTATATTGAAAATAAAATATTTTCTATTGATCCATTTGTTTCAATAGATGATGGAGTGGGGGATTTAGTTGAAATTGCTATAGAAAAAGGTAGAAAGCAAAATAAAAAAATTAAACTAGGAATTTGTGGGGAACATGGTGGTGATCCTAAAAGTATTCACTTTTGTTCAAATGCAGGCTTAGATTATGTTTCTTGTTCACCATATAGAGTTCCAATCGCAAGATTAGCTGCTGCTCAAGCTGAGCTATCTAAAAAAAAATAATATTGAAGATTTAGATTTCTAATTTAAAATCAACTGCTGATGCACTATGGGTAATGCTGCCAATTGAAATTCTATCAACTCCTGTTGCTGCAATTTTTTTAACTGATTTTAGAGTTACATTTCCTGAAGCTTCGGTTTCGTAATATTTTTTAGCTATTTTAACACCTGCTTTAAGTGCTTTATTATTCATATTATCAAATAGAACTATATTAAATTTTAAACCCATTATTTGTTTGAGCTGATTTAAATTATCAACTTCTACAGTAATTTTTCTTCCTTTTTTATTTTTAATTGCAAGTGACACTAAAGTTTTAATATCAGAGCTTGCTATGTGATTGTCTTTAATTAGAAATTCGTCGCTTAAATTAAACCTATGGTTAGTGCCTCCACCTAACTTAACAGCATATTTTTGTATTACTCTTAAGGTTGGAATTGTTTTTCTAGTACAGCAAATTTTACTTTTTTTATTAACTAACTTAACAAATTGATTAGTTTTAGTGGCAATTCCAGAGATATGGCTCATAAAATTTAAAGCAACTCTTTCGCCAATCAAAATATTTTCAACTTTTCCTTCTATTGTTGCAATTAGCTCATTTTTTTTTACTGATGAACCTTCTTTTTTTTTAATAATAAATTTAATTTTACTATCTATTAATCTAAATGTTTGTTTTGCAAACTCTAATCCAGCAACTACTGCTTGTTGATTGGAAATTAATTTAACTTTTATAAATTTTGTATCTTTAATTAAGTTTGAAGTAATATCACCAGAAGGATATAGATCTTCATTTAAAGCAAGCTTTACAATATTCTTGATATAATAATTACTCAATTTAATTTGGGACACTTTTATTATCTGCCAATCGCAATCATTCTTTCAACAGGGATTCTTGCTTTTTCTATTATTTCTTTATCCATTATGATCTCACCATTTTCATTTTCTAGGCAATCTAAAATTTTTGGTAATGTAATTTTTTTCATATGAGGACAAAGATTGCACGGTCTAATAAATTCTACATTTGGGTTTTCTACTTGAATGTTGTCACTCATTGAACACTCAGTAACCATCATTACTTTTTTTGGCTGATTGTCCTCAACATACTTAATCATTCCGCCAGTCGATCCCGCAAAGTCACTAGCTTTAATTACATCGGGTGGACATTCTGGGTGAGCTATTATTTTAATCCCAGGATTTTTTGCCCTAATATCGTGTATTTCTTTTTCATTAAACTGGTCATGAACCATGCAAACACCTTTCCAAGCAATAATTTCAATATTTGTTTGGGAAGCAACATATTTAGCTAAATAATCATCAGGTAAAAAAATAACTTTTTTAACTCCAAGAGACTCAACAATTTTTACAGCGTTTGCAGATGTACAGCAAATATCTGTTTCAGCTTTAACATCTGCTGAAGTATTTACATAAGAAACAACAGGCACACCTGGATATTTTTCTTTTAATAATCTTACATCCTTGCCCGTAATTGATGATGATAAAGAACAACCAGCAGCCATATCTGGTAGTAAAACTTTTTTTTCAGGACTCATTAACTTAGATGTTTCAGCCATAAAATGAACTCCCGCCATTACAATAATATCAGCACTAGTTTTTGAAGCTTCTATTGCAAGAGCTAAAGAGTCTGCAGCGACATCTGCAATCCCGTGATAAATTTCTGGAGTTTGATAGTTATGAGCAAGCACAATGGCATTTTTCTCTTTTTTTAACTGATTAATTCTATGTATGTAAGGAGCATGCACTGACCATTCAATCTCAGGCATAACCTTTGAGATCTTTCGATAAATAGGATCGGTTGCTATTCTTACTTCTGATGTAAATTCCATGTCAAAACTTATCAATTAGGTTAATACTTGTCATTCCTTATTATGCCACACTACTATATCCAATTTGGCATTTTTATTCTTAAAACTGCATTTTCACTTTTTAATTCACCATCTTCTTTAAAGTTTTCATCTAAATATTTGATTAATGCAAAGGGATACTTATTATCAATTAATACTTTACCTATTTCAGTAGTGTTAGCATAGATTGAGGCACCCACAGTTAATTTTCCACTGATTAATTGTATTGCCAATAATCGTTTCGAAAGTTTATTCTTTAGTTTTATCCTAGCTGTGTTTTCTTGACCAACATAACAACCCTTTTTAAAATCAATTCCATTTAATTCCTCAAAATTACACTCAATTCCAAATAATTTATTTTGTAATTTATTCATTTCTTTTTGAGCAATTCCCAATTCATGACTTAATTTATAATATTCATCAATTGGTGAATTTTTTAACTCTAATTTTTTTAAAGATAAATAAAGCTTTTCTAAATTGATAATTAGTCGTGCACCTAAATTCTTATTTCTTGGGTCTAGTAAAATAGGATCTTCTCTATATTTTATTGTATTTCCAGATTCATTCTTAGTGCCTTCAAATTTCAAAAATTTTTCACGATTAAATGCTGCAACTACAAATTCATTGCTTAAGTTCATAATTTCAACATCTGACCTAAGCTTATAAACACTAAGTTGTTTAAAAAGAGATTCTGTTTGTGATTTCTCACAATCTATTAAGTAACCAGATTTATGTTTTACAATAATAAAAGCAAATAGAAACTTTCCTTGAGGAGTTAATAATGATGCAAAACAGCTATTAGTTTCACCAACTTTATTGATATCATTACTAATTAAGTTTTGTAGAAATTCTTTAGCATCACTTCCATTAATATAGATAATTCCTCTATCTTCTAAAATATATACATTTTGAATATTCATAATTGATTGATGTTCAAATATAATATAATTACTTTTTTCATAAATGTTAGATCTAATAATTAAAAACGGTTCATGCTACATAGATAAAGATCTTAAAGATCAAGATATAGCAATAAAAGATGGTAAAATTATTCAAATTGGTAAAATTGATGTTGAGGCCAAAGAAGTTTTTGATGCCAATGGGTTAACAGTGTTACCAGGGTGCATTGATACGCAAACTCATTTCAGAGAACCTGGGTCAACAGATACAGAAGATTTACACTCAGGAAGCAGGGCAGCAATAGTAGGTGGCATAACAAGTGTGTTTGAGATGCCAAACACTAATCCACCAACATCGACCAAGGTAGAGTTCCAGAAAAAATTAGATCTTGCTAAAAATAGAATGTATTGCAATTATGCATTTTATTTTGGAGCAACAGCTGATAACGCAAGCGAGTTAGCAGATTTGGTAAATTTAGAAGGTTGCTGTGGAATTAAACTCTTTGCTGGATCGTCAACAGGAAACCTTTTAGTTGCCGAGGAAGAGGATATCGAAAAAGTATTTCAAAGTAGCTCAAAAGTTGTTGCGGTACATTCTGAGGACGAAGCAATTTTAAATATTAATAAAAAATTAATCAAAGAAGGCGATGTTCACTCACACCCAATTTGGAGAAGTGCTGAATGTGCAATCTCATCCACTAGAAGAATAGTTAGAATTGCTGAGCGATATAAGAAAAAAGCCCATATTCTTCATATTACCACAAAAGAAGAGATTGATTTTTTATCACAACACAAAGGCAGCA
>Ga0209709_10002041_pt1 | contig 18042 bp, 13 predicted proteins | sample ArcticOcean_MG_C_2_FD_187435 | JGI IMG/M metagenome (GOLD analysis project Ga0209709, IMG submission 187435) | Marine microbial communities from western Arctic Ocean - ArcticOcean_MG_CB4_136 (SPAdes) (version 2) | ecosystem: Environmental > Aquatic > Marine > Oceanic | place: Arctic Ocean... | reverse complement strand
AGTATGAAGTCATTTATTGGAATAGATGCATATTGGGATCTAGATGAATTACTAAGTTCCTTGCCTTATATTAAAGTAACAACGGCGATAATGGTCTTTTCATTCATAATTCTTCACGGCATAAGTGGATACTTGGGTAGCGGTAAATACTGGTTAGCTCGAAGAAATCCATTCATTTGGGGAATAATTTGCGGTACTGCTTTAGGGCTTTGTGTCATTCTGAGGCCAATAGAAGCTGCTGATTTTATCTATTTTAGATTTTGAATAAATATTCAACTGAAATATGGCTAAGGCATATGGATTTAATAATTTCAGATAATGTAGCCAGTAAGTATATCAAATTAATTGAAATATCAAACTCCAGTCTAATTTTTACCATCCAATATATGAGATTTCAATGAGTTATTTATTTAATCTATGCTCAATCCATCTTCTAAAATCTTTATTTAAATCATCTCTTCTTAATGCGTGATCTACTTGTGACTTAAGCCAATTAATTGGATCTCCACTATCGTAAAGAACAAATTCATTCATTTTCACTGATCCAAATCCTTCATTATTTATCAAATGATTTAAGAATACTATCGATTGTAACTCTCCATGTTCACTACTTGGATATAATTTTAATAATTCTTCACTATTACCGGGAAGTAGATATCGTCCACATAATATGTAATTACTCGGAGCATCTTTGATATTTGGCTTTTCAATAATTTCTTTAATCAATTCACCATCTAATCTAACAATTCCATATTTGTGAACATCTTTATCTTGTACTTCTAGTATTCCAGCACAAGGTTTACCATTTATATTAAAATAATCTACCATTTTTTTGCAGCTGCTAGAAGCAAATCTAGGCCCAGAATTTTGAGGACTATTATGTTCTTTTATCAATAAATTATCCCCTAATAATACTAAAAAAGGACCGTCAATTTCTTTTGTAGCTAATAATATTGCATCTCCTACTCCTCCAGGTTCGATTTGTTCATGGATTATTATTTCAACACCTTCAGGTATGGGTTCCAATGCAATTCTTGGTAGGTCTGGCCTAATTGAATTATCCCAATTTTTAATATTATCAGTAAAAATTTTAGTTAAAATATCTCTTTTTACAGGGGAAATAACAATATGAATTCTCTTAACTGATGCTTTACAAGCTTCCCAAATTAAATGATTTATTATAGGGGTATCAACCAATGCCATAATTTCTTTTGGTACGTAGATACTACCTGGTAGCATTCTAGTCCCCCGTCCTCCGGCAAGAATTACTGCATCATCTACGTCTGCCATGCAGCATTGCTGTAGCACATAGGTCTTCAATCAAACGGCAAATATGATTTTTTAGGTAATAGAATGAAAAACCCCTCTCCACTCGGACGGTCAATGGGCTCAGTCACTATCATAATTCCTGTTAAGGATGAAGAAGTCGGTCTCCAGTATTTGCTAGATAATTATAAGAAATCAGTTTTTTTTAATAATCCCAAAATATCCTTTATAATTGTTATTGATGGTAGAACGAGTGATTTATCAAAAAGTGTAGCAAGCAAGTTCTCAGATGTAATAATCGATCAAGATAAAACTCATGGAAAAGGTGCTGCAGTAAGACAAGCCTTGGAAATTTGGAGAGGTAATATGACGGACTATGTTATATTCATGGATGCTGATGGCTCCTACTCATTTGAAGATGTATCTAAAATAATTAAATCATTAAATGATGGTTCAGATGTAGTTTCAGGCTCACGTTTTTTGGAAAAAAAAGGAATACCCAAAGGCATGGGATATATGCATAATTTTGGTAACCGGGCACTATCATTAATTGCAAGTGTAAGAAATAGAAGAAAAATTTCGGACTTATGTACTGGTTTATGGGGCTTTAATTCTAATTCTATAGATAAATTAGATTTAAAATCCAATGGTTTTGATATCGAAGCAGAGATAGCAGGAAAATCCCGAAGGTCCAAATTATCCCATCAGGAAGTAGCAGTAGAATGGGCAGCAAGAAAAGGTGGTTCAAGTAAATTAAATTCATTTAGAGATGGTACAATTATATTTCTTAGAATATTACGAACTTAGTTTTTTATCCATCCCTTTAGCGTACTATTTGGATTTATCATCGTTTTAGGTTCCAAGATTGTTCCAGGATTAGAAACTACATTACATCCAATTTCAGAACCATCACCAATTAATGCTCCAAATTTTCTCAATCCTGAATCCATTTTCTTTCCATTTTCGAGATGAACTAATATATTTCTTCTATCATTTCTTACGTTTGATATCTTTGCACCGGCACCTAGGTTCACATCAAATCCTAAAATAGAATCTCCTACATAATTGAAATGTGGCGCTTTAGCGTGCGGGAGAAGAACGGAGTTTTTAATTTCAGAGGAGTGGCCTACAATGGCATTCTCGCAAATCCAACTACCCATCCTCAAGAATGCAGAATGCTTTATTTCGGCACCCTTTCCTATGTAACAGGGCCCCTCAATTCGAACAAAATCTCCAATTTTTGCGGACGGATGAATATGTATTTTTCCATTTGATTCATCTAGTGACAATTTTGAATTATCTTTATTAGACGGGTATTCTAATTTTAAATTTTTAATTTGTTGTATTATCGAATCGTTACCATTTGTAGAAAAAATACTCCATGGGTTATTTTTATCATGCCATTCTGGAATTTTACTCCCAAAATTATGATTTTTTAAGTTTGGAAATATTAAATACAACAGGAGCATATGGCCGACCCAGTTTAACTGTTGAATTAAATTTTTTTCATAAATTTACAATTACTTATAATAATAGAGTTAATTGTTTATAAGCCACTAACATATTAATATAATAAAGTCAGTGGCGTTTGACTAGATGTGTGGGATATATGGCTGCATCGGTGGCGATGCATCGAGTCATGTTCTTGAAGGTCTAAGAAAATTAGAGTATAGAGGTTACGATTCTGCAGGATTAGCGGCTATATTTCCTCAACATTCAGGGCCAATTGAAACAGAAAAGGCTGTCGGATTTGTCTCAAATCTAGTTTCCAAGGCCAATGGCAGATTTAATGGATCTCACATATCAATAGGGCACACAAGATGGGCGACACATGGAGGAGTTACTGATAATAATGCTCATCCTCATTCAAGCAATGATGGCCATATAACAATCGTTCATAATGGAATTATTGAAAATGCAGATCAACTATATGAAAAGGTCATTAATCTAGGGTATGATATTTGTTCAGAGACTGATACTGAAGTTATTGTACATTTATTGGATTATGAGTTAAAAAATCAACAAGAAGAGAAAAGTTATTTAGAAGCCTTTTGTAATGTTATTTCTCAACTTGAGGGGTCATGGGCTATTGCAGCAATAATGACGGGCCTTGAAGGAATTTTGATATCTAGGAATGGAGCCCCTATGGTGATTGGTAAAGGCGTAGGTACCATCGCCGTTTCTTCAGATGTTCAGCCATTCTATGGTGCGTGCTCAGAAGTGGCTTACATGAATGATGGGGATAACTTTTTACTGACTAAAGATGAAGTTATCTCATTGGACAAAAATACTATTCCTGAATTCATATACCTAGAGGGAGTTTATGATGAACAAGATCCAGGTATGTTCTCTCATATGATGATGAAAGAAATTCATGATCAGCCCATATCACTTTCTAATGTTTTATCTGGGAGGATTAGTGCAAAAGGGTACAATGCAAGGCTAAATGGATTTTCTTTGTCATCAGATGAGATACGAAAGCTAGACAAAATTAACCTTGTTGCCTGCGGGAGTGCATATTATGCTTCTAAATTAATGGCTGAATATATCCGAAAATACTCTAGAGTAACAGTAGAATCCTTTCGAGCGAGTGAATTTCCTGCCATACATACATGCTCCTCAAAAACATTGACTATTGGTCTGACCCAATCAGGAGAAACTAAGGATACTCTTGACGCATTATTAGAAGCAAAAAAATATGGAAGCCATATAGGTAGCATCTGTAATGTCATAGGTTCAACAATTTCAAGATTGACTGGTAATGGAACATATCTTTATGCTGGCCCAGAATTCGCAGTTGCTTCAACTAAAGTATATACTAATATGGTAGCCGTTGGACTTTTATTTGCATTAACAATATCAGATATAACTAGGAAAGAAAAAAGAAATATAGTATCCGAATTACGTAAAATACCTAATTTAATGACTCAACAATTAATGGAAGAGGATGGCTCAATAGAAAAAGCTGTTGATTTAATATATAATAAAAAGAAAGTTTTATTCTTAGGTAGAGGGCCAATATCTTCTAATCTTGTAGAAGAAGGTGCTTTAAAAATGATGGAAATATCATATATTCCGTGTCTTGCTTATCCAGGTGGAGAATTGAAGCATGGCCCCTTAGCCCTTATAGATAATAATACTCCTGTAATAGCAGTAGTCCCTTCGGACCATAGACTTAGTTTAATGGAGTCAAGTATAAGGGAGTGCAAAGCAAGAGGTGCAAAAATAATAATAATAACAGACCATGACGGCCCAATTTCAAAATTAGCAGATGTTATCATACCAACAATGAAAACTCATTTGGCCTTATCTCCATTTGTAAATATTTTACCTCTTCAACTTCTTGCATACGGCGTTGGAGTAAAAAATGGTGTAAATGTAGACAGGCCGAGAAATTTGGCTAAATCAGTCACTGTTGTTTAAACCCATTATTATCCCGTCATATAATTTCGAAATACTTAATTTATTATTTTCTATGGAGTATTTTTTTGCTTGTATTTTTAATAACTCATTTATTCTTTCATATTCGCTAGGTACAGATAAATCGATTATTTTTTGACTCCAATCTTCGATCTTATCTAGGGGAATCACCAATTCCTCAATTCCAATTGTCTCTGAAGAAGGTTTGGATACTATGCAAGGCAAACCATTTACTATTGATTCTATAACTGACATCGATGAACCTTCGAAATCACTGGGCATAATTAAGAAATCCGAATTAGAAATTAAATCATACTTTTCATTTTCAGAAATCCAACCCCTTGCCTCTATTTTATTCACTTTAATTTGTAATAAATCACTATTTACGATTCCAGTCATCACTAATTTTGCTGAAAAACCTTTATTTTCCAATGATTCAAGTACTTTTATTGCAAAATTATGTCCCTTACCCTTACTATTACGGGATAACATTAATAAATTAATTTCGTTGTTTAATATATTGTTTCTAGATACAATCTTTTTTGAAAAATTCGAAATTACTACTGAATTCGTTGGTATCCATTCATATAAAATTTTCTTCCATCTATCTTCAAGTACGACTACTGTACAATTTGCCGACAAAGATTTTCTTACTAAATAGCCAGTAATTCCAAAAAAAGTACTACAAAATTTCTGAAAACGACCAGAATGAATATGTATTATTACTGGGATCGATTTATTTATACATATTTTCTTCAAATTCATCTTCCTCCACCAACTAAAAGAATGAGTAGCATGAATATGAACTATGTCTACTTCCTTATTTTTAATTTTATTTTTTAATTCTTTACGTGCCTTTCTCCAAGCAAATATTTTTTTAATAATACTCCCATCTTCATGTGTAGAAATTACTTTTGATGAATATCCATTAGGGGTATTCAATATCATATTATTTATCAAAGTAGCCATGCCTCCTTGGCTACCCGCGGGGCCCATGTGAATGACCTTCTTCATGTGCTCTCAGCCGAACCGACCATATCCTCTCACATCATAGTAACGTAATATGGTAGTCGTGCAGGAGATTTGGATTTCTGGAATTTTAATTTTATTTTTATCATTAGTTATTCCATTTTTACATTATATTAGATGTTTATACTATTCTAGATTAGAAATACTACCAGATAAATTTAGTTATATTACTGATATAACCATTGTTTTACCAATCAAGGATGAAGGAATAGTGATAAGAAACAAACTCGAAGAATTAATAAGTATGGATTATCCATTAGACAAAATTAAAATATTGATTGTAGATTCAGGTTCAAAAGATAATGGTGTCGAAATAGCAAATAAATTTCTATCAACTTATCAGAGTAAAATAGAATATGAAATTGTTACAATCAATCAACCAGGAAAGTCTGTGGCGATTAATCATGCCCTTGATTTAATCAGAACTGATTTTTTTATAATGATGGATACAGAAGCTATACTCTCAAAATCAACACTAAAAGAAATTATGAATTGGTTTTCCATTGATGAAGTGGGTGCAGTATGCGGCCAATTCAATCCAGAATTAAATGATTTAGATTTGAATTATCGAAAAAAATTTAATATTATCAGAACTGGTGAATCCGTAATATTCTCAACTCCAATTTTTGAAGGTTCAATTTGCGCCTTTAGATTAAAATCTCTAAAGGGGGATAAAATTAATCCAGATATTAATTCTGATGATACGCAATTGGCTTTACTTTCAATAAGAAATGGATTTAAATCTATTATGGATAAAAACATATCATTTTCCGAACCCCCAACAGGAAGGAAAAATAGAAGAAAAAGGCAGTTAAGGAGGTCGCAGGGACTATTAAGGGCATTAGCGTTAAATTGGGACTTATTGTTTAAGAGTAAGATAAAAATGATATTTCTACATTCCCTATACTTTCACATTATGATGCCATGGTTAATTTTATTTGCATTCATTAATATTTTGGGGGCATCGTTGTTTTCAATAATTAATTATGGAATTATCCAAATAGATGAATATGTGATGTCAATATTAGTTATTTTATTTTTTTGTAGCTCAAAATTCTTTCGTAATTTTATATTTGGAATATCTGTACTTATCGAAGCACAAATTTTATTATTTTTCGGCGTTAAGTTACATATATGGGAAACAAATAGGGAATTAAGAATTAAATCTAATAATTTTAGAAATGAATAGTTCTCAAATAATTCTATATTAATTATTTGAAAAATTGAGGTATTACTATATCCATTAAATAATATGATATCCAGCGATGTATATGGATACTTACGGGGAGTACTTAATACTACGAAGCGCATCTTCTGCATTTGCTTCTGTAACAAATAAATTAACTGATCAAGTAAATGATAAATTGGAAGAAGGTTGGATACCCAATGGAGCTCCAAAAATCCTATTTGTTTCTGAGAAATACATCATGATCCAATCGATGGTAAGATAATTATTTATCTATTTATTGAATCTAAGATGACCTTTGCGGTTTTATTCCAAGTCATTGAATGAACTTTCTCTAATGATTTAAGGGAATATTCTTCCCATTTTCTATTTTCTATTATTTTTGATAATTTTTCAATACTATCCTGTGGCCAATTTGAGGAAGATAATTGATAAAAAGGTCCAAAACCATCAATATTTCCAGGATGTTCAACTCCTATGATCAACATTCCTTTTGATAGATATTCGGGTAATTTTATTGAACTAGATATATTCCATATTTCCTTATCAGGCATTGGCATTATTCCTACATGGCAAGATTCTAGTATCAATTCCAACTTTCTTCTATCAGTTATCTTGCCCAAATATTCTAAATTACTGTTTTGACTTGAAAAATCTTTTATATTTTTAACATAATTTCCATTACCGATTATGAAGATTTTTGATTTAATTGGAAGGGATTTTAGATTTTTAGATAATTCCAGTATCTCTGATAATCCTCTATTTTTATCCAAGGATCCACAGTAACAGATATTTACTTCGGTTGTAATTTTTTTGCCTCTCCGAATAATCCAGTCTTTGTCAACTCCGGCTGGTAGAATAAATTTTTTTTTCTTATATAGTGTCCTATTTTCGACATAGATAGAATGAGCCTCAGAAACCACATACGCCATTTCAGTCTTTTTATTTGCTATCTTCCAACTATTTCTCCATTGATATTTCTGTATTCGTGCAAGTAGTCCGTCAAAAGTAGGAGGACCTCTATCGATTAATGACCAAGATATACCTTCCATTTCTAGATAACTCGAACAAAATTGAACCATCCTCCAATCTACAAGTGCATGATTAAATTTAATTTGCATCCTTGATAAGGTTTTTTTTATAGATAAGCCAGCGGAAATTGTTTTTAAACCAATAATTTTTGATTCATTTAGTGTTAAAAAATCTATTTTATTATTATTTTGAATTGGGATATCTCCCGGACTAACCATGGTAATGTTAACTCCCATATCTGATAATGAATTTGCTATTTTTAATTCTGTTTGACTTGCTAAATCTTTATTTAGCCTCCGCCCTGTTATCCACAGTATATTCATATGTGGCCATAATAAGATACATATGTAAATAGTACTGCCAATTGGTTATGGTGTTTGGGTTTTCTTTCGTCAAATCTAAATTACTGAATAGATCAAGAAAGAAATATAATGAAAGAAAATATAAATCATCAAGTAGAAATTCATATTTTCTAAGTCTTTTTTCTTCTGATGAAAAAATACTAGATATTTTGGCCAGAAGTCTTTATATGCAAAAAAAATATTCTAAATCTTTAAAAATATATATTAAAGCAGAAAATAAACAACTATTACTCCGTAATCATAATAAAAATAAATTTAAATGTGCATTAAAATCTAATAATTATTTATTGGCATTTAAGGCGCTATCAGATTCAAGGTCAGATGGTAAAGTTCACAGAGAGGCTATTTCTCAATTGACAAAAGTTATTAAAAAATTAGATCTTTCAACAAGAACTGATTTAATAATTGAGTTTTCAAATATTGGAGATGTACCAAAAAAAATCCTTTCACTTTCTAATGAAAAAATTAATTCTATATCAAGAATAGATTTAGATCCAAATTCTTACTCTACTCTAAATCCTGAGATTCTAAAAACGCAAAGGCATATTAGGGAAGCAATTTCCATAAAACAATCTTCCTCCTATATTTTATCTAACCATTTTATTGAAGTATCATCTAATCCAATAAAGTTATTGTTTTTACCATTTACCTCTTTATATTTAGCTTACCAACTAAAAAAAGAAAAGCATGATGAAACTTCAAAAAGTCTTTATTTTCCAGATATTGGGTTGCTAAATCCTGAAATTCGTAAGGATTGCGTAGTTATATTCCCAACTAATGGAGTTGGGTTTGGGCACTATACTAGGGCTATGGCAATTGCCATTCAATTAAGAAAATTAAATCCAAAAACAGAAATAGTCATGTTTACTACTATGCCAACTCTTTCTACAGCTGCTAATAATGGATTTATTACTTATCATCTCCCTGGAAGATACAAATATGATGATATGAATCCAAGAGAATGGAATTTACTAATTGAAGAATTTTTAGGAATAGTATTGTACTTACACAGGCCGAAATTATTCTTATTTGATGGGGCATATCCCTACAGGGGTTTATTGAATGCTATTTCTAATCAAGATAGGATGTTAAATTGTTGGATAAGGAGAGGAGGGGAAAAAGATAAATCTAAGACAATACCGCAGGATTCTATTTCTAAATTTGACTCAATTATCCTACCTGGCGATACTGTTCCGACTCCTAGTGATATCTATGGCCCAGGTAAATCTGTATTGAGAGTTAATCCAATCATTCTCATTGATAAAAAATCAACGTTGCCAAAAGGATCTTTAAGGTCGAAAATTGGAGTCCCCGGGGAGGCAATTTTATGTTATGTACAATTAGGTGCAGGAAGAATAAATGAAATAAATTCTGAAATAAGATATACAGTAGATGCGCTTTTAGATGTTCCTGGTGTTATTATACTCATTGGAGAGTCTTTACTGGGCGAGAGAATTGAATATTCCCACCCAAGAGTTAGGATACTTCGAGAATATCCAAATGCATTATATTATGAAGATATAGATTTTGCAATAATTGCTGGAGGTTATAATTCATTCCATGAAGTGTTAGAACACAATATACCTTCGATATGTTTCCCAAATATGAATACTGGCAGGGACGATCAACTTGCAAGATGTGTAGTTGCACGTGACGCCGGCTGCATGATTTTAGTAAAAAATAGAAATAAAAGAAGTATTAAGGCTGCTGTTAATCGTATTGCTAATTCTGATATTAGGGAAAAAATGAGTAATAATTGTTCAATACTCTCTCGTCCTAATGGTTCTGTTGAAGTGGCATCTTGGATTTCAAATTTACTCTGATACTTTACTAATTAAATTATTTGTATTTGTTATAGTACTTTTTTTATTTAAAAATTTATTTAGATTCCAAGCTTCGACAAATTTTTCATTTGAACTATTCATGGAATCTAATATCTCTAATATATTTTCTTTTATGATTTCCCTATATTTCTTACTAACAAAATAGATAGAGGGGGAATACCATTCCTTCAAAAAATCTGTATTTTCTAACGGAAGTAATCGCTTCTCGAGTAAATTAAACATTTTATTTTCTTGTGGCATCAATTTATTAATAGAAAACCTCAACACATTCTCATGACTAATTGGAATTTTCTTGAGTTTAGCAACCACGTCTGGAGTAGATAAACCTGTTAGAAATTGCGATTCTTGAAATTTATCATAACCTAATCCACACGAAAGAAGCTGCTTTCTAAAGCATTTCCAACATTTTAAACATGGTTCACTCCAATTCCCCCTTATGCATGATTGCGATATGTACCCCATGGGTGATTTTTTACAAATAATGGCCGTACCTACTTCACTTATGCCGCATACGGGTAATGATAGTTCAATACCTACTATGTCAAATAACGTAGAAAAGAACCTCCAATGGCTACCATTGCCATAATCTCTAAAATTTTCATGCCCAATTCCATAAGAAGACTCCAATACAGTACCAAAATTTACTGAATCCAAACTCATAATGTCTGCTAATAATAATAATACTGACGCATGGGCCAAATCACTAGGAAATCCAATAGGGTTTCTAAGATATTCAAAATTTGATTCTACAATTTCTAAATGGAATCCTAAATCTCTCACTAATTCACAAGACATAAGGGCTGCATCAGAATTATAACTTGAACTTTCCGACATAGGTCTTTCTAAAAATACTGGAACAGTTTCAGGGGGCATTATGCATAATGCAGCCGATGAATCGCAACCCCCGCTGAATGCTAATCCTGGACGTCCAAGGTTCGGCATTTCTCTAGGAGATAAATCATAATCTATTTCTGTTTTAATTTTATATTTACTTAACATCTTATTGGCAGAAGTTACAAATTTATTACTGACCGGAATTGAAAAACTAAGTTTATTTGAAATAAATGGATTTACAATTAATAATGCCACTAAACACAAAATATCATTATGTATGTCTTCATTTATGAGTTCGTTTTTGAAATATACGGATATGTTCTCCATTTTAGTTTTTCCATCTGGGTGCCCTCCATCTCCATCATCTAGTTTAAAATCATATTCTACTCTTCCCTCAAATGTCTTTATTTTAGCATGCATAATATCACTTAACCATGGATTTTAATTTCTCTAATAATTCTGGGAAATCATTATTCTTATTTTTCATTTTATAAGATTCAATTGGGGTTATATTCAATTCAGATTTAATATCTATCGCAAAACCACTTAATTCCTTTAGATAAAATCCTGAATGAGCTAAAGAAATTTTATTATTATTTCCTATTTTGATAAAAATTTCATTTGAATTATGCATAGGCAATAAACCAAATTGAATAAATTTATTTGTCATGGCCAGATCTAATCCTTTATCAATGTCCAAATCCTCCCATATTTTATAATCTAATTTTATTAGTAAATCCTTGGATATTAATCTGCAAAGTCCTATAGTTTCGCCATGTCGATGATTATTTTTTTCATATCCGGGCCAATACATTAATTTTTCCTTTTTACTATCAAAAATATAGAAATCTAGTATTCCAACAACTAATCTCCCATCAGTTAATTTTCCTAATAATGATATCAATAAGTCAGAATCTATTATATCATCAGAACCGACGATTAACACTGCATCTGGGTCATATTTTTTTGATTCCATTACTCCTGCATCCCATTTTCTACTCAAAGGTGAATTTTTATATTCTAAATATTGAAAATTATATTTCTCTGACATCTTTCGTGTTCTCTCTCCTTCGGAACCGATTGCTATGTTGACTAAATCAATTTTACCTTTTAATTTTATTTTCATCTTCATATAGTGCTCCATAACTATTTTTGTAAGCGCTGGGCGCTTCCAAATTGGCATAAGCAGGCATATCTTTGGAACTTTTTTATTAATCTTATTAATTTTAGTAAACTCCCAATTTTTCTTAAAATTATGATAAATCAATTCATCATTTGTATACGTACTCCCGTCAGACCAAAGTAAAGATTTTAATGTCATATTGACTTTTGATATTCCATTAACAGAGTCATCATTATCTAGTAGTATTTTGGGGAATTCCATTATTCCTGCATTAAAAATCTTTGAACCATTGTTTAAATGAAAAATTCTAGATGATATTTCGCCATACTCTTCACCATCTAATGAAAATATTTTTTCAGTATATTTAATATTTTCTTTGTAACGATCTATTATCGAGTATATTTCGAGAGGTTCAGATTTAGGATCATCGACGATATTACCGGCATAACTCTCTGAGAAAAATCTATTCCTAGGAATTTCATAACTAATTTCTACTGGTAAATTAATTTTTTTCCAATTCTCATTACGACTTTTATTACCTTCATTATGTGGTAATATTGCGTTTATCTTATCATTTGTTACATATGTTAATTCTTGCCCCATTCCAGATCCAAGAATTATTAAATCTCCATTATTTTTAGATATATGCTGTTTAACTAAATCATTAACAGGTTTTGGCCATATGTGATTGTCCCCTATAAATATCAAACTCATAATATTACTTAGATTAAAATCTGTATTTACTATGTCTATATCCTTTACTAATTTATATGGTATCTTATTTTTCTCTAACCACATTATTGTTGGAAATAGCCAATTCACTATTTTACTTCCTTCTGTATTTCCTTCATTATTTGAGATATTTATCCTGGTACTCCCATTAGAATTTGATTTTCTTCCATAGATTTCTTCTATAGCATCCTTATTCTTAACCATTCTTAAAGAAGAAGTTATATGAGGGAATATTAATAAATTACTATTATTTTTACTTTCATCATCTACAATAAAATGTCCAAACAACCTCCCAAAAGAATTGTTATTGGCAACAACTCTATAGCATCCAGCTGGCCATTTCTCGCCAATTCTACATCTATATTGAAAATTTTCTTTATTTATGGTTTTTTTTAATTTATCAAGACTTATTTTTTTCTTGTGCACGGCACGTGCTCCTTTTCCTCCGTACCAACCTATTCTAAAAAATTCAATTTCTATATCTCCTATTTCTTCAATAGATTTATTAAAATTAACAAAAATCTCAATATTTTGGTTTGTTTCAATTCCTAATTTGATATCTGATATTTCATTTTCTTTTAAAGAATTACTTGTAGATCCCCAAGAACCACCTCCTCTAAAAAATGTTTCAGCATAATTGTTAAGCATTTTTACTTCTGTTATCCCATCGATCTCATTTTCAGTTTTTAATTCTTTATTAAGTAATTCATCATATATTTTTTCCCACATATTTGCAATTATTTTAGGTGAGTGAATCCTATTAGACCAATCTTTACATTTTTTTGCAGATAATTGCAATTCGTTCTCATTTTCTAAGACCGGTCTTAGAGTTTCAATAACTGCTTCTATAGTTAATTTCTTGACTCTCAGGACCGGTATGTCAAGCCAAGGGCCTTTTGCTAAATTTATTGTTTTATCATTGATATAAACTAATACTGGAATTCCCATGGTCATCGCTTCTAGGCCCGCATTGCCATAATAACCTGCAACCATTTGATCTATGAATATATCAGATTTACTAATCTCTGTTAAACATTCTTCATGAGTTAAATTTTGTATTAAATTGAATTTTATATTGTATTCTTTAGATAGTATTTCTATTGCAGGAATTATGAATTCTGCCGTCCCTTTTTTCCCTGTATTAGATGGGGCATGAGATATAATTACATTATCTCCCTTATTCTTTTTTTTTCTAATATTTATCTGAGGTCGCACGTGAGGAGTTATTCTTCTTTTATTATCTCTAGCTAATAAATCTGGCGTTAATACTGTCTTTATCGATGCTAAGGAATATGCTTCCAAATCCCAAGTACCATTCGCAACATTAAATTGCGAAGATAATGAAATTAGTTTTGAATTAGATAATTTATAAAATTCTATCTCGCAATTTTTTAGCAAATAATTTATTCGATATATCTTGTGAGTGAAAAAAGAATATCTCAGTGTTTTAGATCCTTCCGGTATTGGGAAAATTGAACTAAAATCTGTCTCCTTCTCCAATAGAGATCCTGTATTATTCTTCTTAGTTTCAATTATCTTCCCTTCGGAATTAAAAAATCTAATAATAATAGATCTTATGTCATATCTTTTATTCTCTGAAGTATTAATGAGTTTAGCCTTCCCTTTTATTATTATACTATTAGCATCAGATGGTACTATCATCTTGTTACTCCAGATATTATTATGAATATTAGATTTAAATAAACTACCATTAACTTGCATACTATCTCCAAGAACATGAATATACCTGCCATTTAATCTCTTTTGAGTCTTCCAATTAGGTCCAAAATTAACTTTCTTAGTTCTAATTAATTCTTTCTTCTCTACCTCAAAATCATGGCCCCTGAATGATGAACCTCCTGCAGTATGTACAATCGGAGTAGTCAGGGGTATTTTTATCCCGTTCCAGTCGCGAGATAGTGGCTCATCATCTTTGAAGTGAATAATATCTGCTTTATCTATTATTTCTTGAATTTTTATTAAATCAGTTTTACTATGCCTAATAACATGATCTGGATTAAAGTATCCAATTTTCCTTTTAGATCTATTTACTATACAAATCGAATTTGTTTGTTTACAATATTTATTGATTGCATTACTTATTCTACTGCCTGATCCAGCGGAGTCTCCTTCACTTAGAATTACTACCTTTTTCACGACATCACTCTCCTATCAATATCACTTCATGCCATTTCTCAGTATCTTTATATAAATTGAGGACTGACTTACTCTGATATCTTTCAATTTCAATTTTATTCTTCTTGTATTTTGTCAATGCTTGATCACAAGTTTCGATACATTCTCCCCAGTTTTGGGACATGTATTCGGCCCTTATTTTTATAAATATAATTTCAAAAGATTCTCTTCCTCCTTCCAATATTTTACATAATGAAATGGCCTTTAAGTAATTTTTTGAATTATAATTTGATCTTGTAGAATTTAATAAATCCATTTTATTTAAATATTTTAAATCTATTTTATTCCATAACTTAGCCGAATTAAAATGTCTCCCTAAATTCCCGTAAGCTTTGGCCATTTCTTTTAGAATACTATGATCAATTTTATTGTAAGGCCCTAAATTAGAAGTAAATTCTAATATGCCCTCTGTCCTTTTCAACTTCTTAAATGCAGTAATAATTTTTTTTGAAATACTAATTGTTATTATTGATTTTTCTGTTACTCTTCCTGCAAGATCAATAATTTCTTCCCATTCTTTTTTTTGAAAATAATATTCTACTAACATTGTCGTTACTTTATCAGATTCTATGTTTAAAAGATTTATCTTCTTACAATAATTTATTATTCTTCCAGTCGAAATAAATGAATTATTGTAATTTATTATGTCTAACAGAGCTCCTTTGTCATTAGGGTACTTTTTTAATATCTCTATGGCCCTTGACAGAATAATATCCGAATAGTCCAATTTAAGTAATATTTCACGTCTACTATCTATGATAAATTCAACTTCAATATTAGATTTTTTATCATTTTTAATCCTTTCAATTGACAAATTAGATGGTAAGGATTTTTGGACATTAATTGACTTTCCCCCATACATCTTGATTCTCCGAAATGACTAGACTAGAAAAACATATTTTATCGTAATGCGATAAGAATATCATAACGATTAAATTTTATACTGTTCTACTGTGGTAGGGGTATGGTTCATGCTGCTGTAGTTGGTATGGGGTATGTTGGAATACCTGTAGCCCTCACTCTTGCTAATTCCGGCATAAATGTTATTGGGATAGATATTGATGAAAAAAAAATAAATGATTTAAATAATTCACAATATCCTCTCGAAGGATATGAACCCGGAATTAAAAATTTGTTAGAGTCCGTCGTTAAGAAAAATTTGTTTTCTGCCTCTTTAGATTATTCAGATGCCAAGGACGCAGATGTCTGGATTGTTTGCGTTCAGACACCTTTCTTAGTAAGTGAATTCAAGCCAAATTTCAATGCATTGAACGGTGCAATCTCAAGTATATCTAAAAACTTGAAGACTAATGCAACAGTTATAGTGGAATCAACAATACCTCCAGGCACAATGGAAGAAGTAGTAATTCCCCTATTGGAAAAATATAGCAATTTATCTTCCGGTCAGGATTTTGGAGTAGGGCATTGCCCAGAACGTGTAATGCCGGGGAAACTTTTGCATAATTTGACTAATTATAACAGAGTATTAGGGGCATCTGATCCTCAAACACATTCAGTAATGCTGGATATCTATAGTAGGATAACTAGTGGAGAGTTATATCGTACCAATTTAAAAACCGCAGAAGTAATAAAAACTTTTGAGAATACATATCGTGATGTGGAGATTGCTATGGCAAATGACTTCGCTAAGTACTGTGATGCTATCGGAGTAGATTTTTATGAAGTCAGAGATCAAGTAAATACTGTAGAATCTAGAAATCTACATCTTCCTGGAGGTGGAGTTGGAGGGCATTGTATCCCTAAAGATACATGGTTGCTAGCATATGGTTCTAGGGGCAAATATAGTCCAAATTTTCTAACAATGGCGAGGGAAATTAATGATTCCATGCCTCAACATATTTGTGATTTAAGTATTGATAAATTAAAACATTTTGGTTTAAATCCCAAAACATCATCAATTACAATATTGGGTCTCAGTTACCTAGAAGAAAGTGACGATGTTAGAAATTCTCCCTCTGCACAGCTTTATTCTTTACTTAAAAATAATGTTAATGATGTTAGGATTCACGATCATTATGCTCACTCATATCCAGGAATATCTCATACTGATGATATTGATGCAGCTTTAAAGGATTCAAATTTAATTATCGTAATGGTTGCACATAATTTTTATAGAGGTTTGGATTTAATTAAGACTTCAAAAATGATGAAAACTAATTTATTAATTGATACAAGAAATATATTCTCAAAAAGTACCCTTAAAGAATCAAATTTTAATTTTACTATTCTCGGAAGAGGCAAATCATGGTAATTTATTTATTCCCCATTCATGTACTGCTTCTCCAACTTCTCCAACTTCTTGGATGCTCAATCCGGGATGAATGGGTAGAGATATAACTTCTTCAACGATTGATTTTGCAATAGGGCTATTTTTTGAAAACTTTTCCAAGTGAGGGTAGTCACTAATCAAACGAGGATAGTATTTACCTGTACCAATTCCTTTATTTCTCAAATAATTGCTTAAATCTTCTCTCTCTGGGGTTCTTATTGTATATTGATGCCAAGCATGCGTCATTTCTTTGGGAATTGTAGGCGTAATTATTCCGGGTAAGTCATTAATTTTATTTGTAAGTATTTCTGCATTTCTGGCCCTTAAACTATTAAATTTATCTAACTTCCTTAACTGAACTCTTCCAATTGCAGATCCAATGTCTGTTAATCGTAAATTTAGTCCAAATCTTTCATGTTCATATACACCTAAGCTACTATCAGGCCTTCCATGATTTCTAATACTATTCAATTTATTATAAATCTCAGAATTGTTAGTTGTTACCATTCCTCCTTCACCAGTAGTCATATTTTTAGTTGGATAGAATGAAAAACATTCGACATCTCCAAAATTACCAACCTTTTTTTGATTTATTGAAGCACCATGTGCTTGAGCTGCATCACAGATTATCTTCAAGTCATGCTTTTCCGCAATCTCTTCAATTTCATCCATTTTTGCAGGTAATCCATATAAGTGAACTGGCATTATAGCCTTTGTTTTTTCACTAA
>Ga0209709_10002040_pt1 | contig 18055 bp, 31 predicted proteins | sample ArcticOcean_MG_C_2_FD_187435 | JGI IMG/M metagenome (GOLD analysis project Ga0209709, IMG submission 187435) | Marine microbial communities from western Arctic Ocean - ArcticOcean_MG_CB4_136 (SPAdes) (version 2) | ecosystem: Environmental > Aquatic > Marine > Oceanic | place: Arctic Ocean... | reverse complement strand
TATTGGTGCGAATATTTCATTCGGTAAGATTACTGGAAGTATTGCAGGAACTAATACAAATATAGACCATCTTGCAATTTATTCAAGTTTGGCTGATATGGGTTCTGCCTTCTTTGGTGGTGGCCCGGTTGAAGCAATTATTTCTGGTACTGCGGCTGCACCAATGCCGATAGTGGCATCTTGTATTATGATGGGAATAATGGCAGTCATTCTTTTGACTAAATTACTTCCTGTTATAGGACAATATGTGCATAGAGCATCCATTGCGGGTTTTCTTTTTGTACTGGGTGTTTTTGTAACATTTATGACAAACATCAATGGTGCGATTGCACAAGCAGGTGATTTCGCAGGACCATATGGATTTGGCCCGATGGGAATGGTAATTGGTGCAACCGCCTTTGTAACTATGAAGTTTAATCCGTTCTATGGATTGGTTGCGGGGTTTTTGACACAATTAGCCTTTACAGGAGTATAATATGGCTTGGGGAGAACCTTTTACAGATGAGTTCTACGAATTAAAAGTTGCAGGACTTACACGTAAATTACCCAAAGTGAAAATTCATGACGAGCTCGCTATTGCGAGCTTTGTCATGTTGGGTGATACAGAATTAATAGAAGAATGTGCTGAAGCAATTATTCTTCATGCAGATTTTCCTAAAGATGGAATTGACATTTTATGTACACCAGAAGCAAAGGGAATACCGTTGGTACATACCATTGCAAGAAGGTTGAAAAAAGATTATGTCATTGCAAGAAAAGGCATCAAGGGATATATGAATAATCCTATGATAGAAAAAGTTCAATCTATTACAACTATAGGAGCACAAACACTTGTCCTTGATAGTTGTGATGTTAAGAAATTAGAAGGAAAGAACGTTTGTATTATTGATGATGTAGTTTCTACAGGTGGTTCTTTGATAGGACTTCAGGCAATGTTAGAAAAAATTGATTGTTCTATTATATGTAAAGCGGCAGTCTTATTAGAAGAGGCTGGATATGATAAGGGTGATATAATTTTTTTAGAAAAACTACCAATTTTTAAACCAGAAAATGAATGATACCGATCATAGACTTTAGATGGAATGATGATTGTATTGAAGAAATGTATAAAGCATATACTACTTGTGGGTTTGCAGTCTTTACTAATGTTTATAATGAATGGTTATCAGAATTTCAAGATTGGGAGAAACTTATGGAAGAGTTTTTCCAACTACCACTAGAGGTGAAAAAGAAATATGCTTACTCTGGTGTAAAAGAAAATCTTGGATACAATTGGATGGAGGAAGAATCTCTGACTCCATCCAAGCCCGGTGATCTCAAAGAATCTTATAATTGGGTTGAACCAGCGAGGATGCAGGAACAATATTGGCCCACAGAGATACCAGAATTCAAACCTCTCGCACAAAAGATAGAACGCATCTCAAGAATGTTGTCCTATCAATTCCTCTACAGATTTGAAAAGGTTCTAAGAATACCTACTGGAACATTAGTAGAGAAACATTTAGATGGTTCTGCTACTATGAGGATGATAAAATATCCTGTATGGGATGGAGAAATCAAAGAAGGACAATTAAGAGCTAATGAACATACTGATTATGGAACTCAAACATTACTTTGGAGATTTGATGATTGTCCAGGCTTACAGTTATTTGATGATAATAAAGATGAATGGACAGATGTACCAATAGTTGAAAATAGTATAGTTCTAAATATCGCAGATATGTTTGCAAGATGGACAAATGATTTATTTAAATCTACTCCACATAGAGTAGTGAATGTGGCAATGGATAGACCACGATATTCAATGCCCTATTTCGTAGATCCTGGTCGAGATGTTATGATTGAAAATCTTATGGGTACACCAGCAAAATATCCACCAATCTCTGCGTATGAATATTTGAAGTGGAGATTAGCACAATCTTATGAGGATAATGAATATATAGAAGATGAGCAAGTGAGAGAAGATGGAGAACAATATTTACCAGAACAACAAAAATATAGCAAAGGGTAGAAGATGAACCATGTCCTCTACGATTCCAGGATAGATTTATTTCAAAAAATAGAGTTTACATCTCACGCCGGATTAGATTTGAAATGGAAAATCGAAATGGATGCACTTTCACATGGAGAGTGGGAATGTATAACACAAATGATTATGGAACTATCCCCACCATTTAGAGAAGCTATTGGAATTCCTAGAGGTGGTAGTGTATTAGGAAAATTACTGAATCAACATGGAACAGGTAAGGAAGAAGACCCTATATGTATAGTAGATGATGTGTTAACTACCGGAATGAGTATGAATACCTATAGGGAAGAGATGGATATAGAGAGATGGCAGAAGAGTTGTGCTCTAGGATGGGTAGTATTTGCTAGGGTTAGACCCCCTAAGTGGATAAAAGCACTGTTCCAAATGCCAGTAATTTGAACCCTCCTTACAATTATAAATAACAATGACAAAGACATTTGAAGCATTTCAGAGTATATTAATAAATGAAATAGATAAAACAAAACGTTTTATTATAGAAGTAAGAAAAAAGAAGTCTACTGATGTGGAGGAAATTATTCTACCACAACAACTTAAATATTATATACGAGGACTTCAATTTTCATTAGATGCTCTAAACAGTATTCAAGATTATTATGAAAACTCACAAGATAGCGGGGATTGATTACTCATTAACTAGTCCCGCAGTTACGATATATCATGGCAACAGATGGAATTATAATGACGTTGAGCATTATTGTATTGCTAATAATTCTAGCCAAATGGGGAGGTGGTCCGCCATTCAAAATGTAAAAGTTACATTATATGAATCTTGGACTGATGCCTTAGAACGGTATGAATTTTTAGCAGATTGGGTAATACACAATCTATTATATGCAAATTTTAATAAGACTGTAAATATACCCTATGATAAACCAGATCTTGTTGTATTGGAAGATTATGCGTATGCGGCAACTGGTAGAGTCTTTCATATTGCTGAAAACATGGCTATTTTGAAATATAAATTGAAAAAACATGGTGTTGAATATATAATAGTACCACCAACAGTAATTAAAAAATTTGCGACAGGCAAGGGAACCGCTAATAAGGAACTAATGTACGAAAATTTTTGTGAAGAAACCAAAACAAAAATAAACTTGACAATATCTCCTAAATCTGATACAATAAAGAATCCTACAAGTGACATTGTAGACTCATACTATATTTGTAAATATGGGTATAATAACTTGACAATTACAAAATAGGATGATATAATGAATAAGAAAGACGTAGAAAAAGATAGAATATTAGAGTGTTTAGAGAGTACCCTTACTGAGATGATTTCTTCAACTGGAAATTTTGCTGAAGGAGAAATGACTTGGACTAACGCCGACTTATTTTTAAAATCTACAGATAATGTGGTAGTTAAGTTTAAAATTGGTTATACTGATAAAGGAACTGTTACAGGAAAAATAACAACGTTTACTTTAGATGAAAATGGTGACCCACAACCATTTGATTTAAGTGATTTAATGAAGCCTGATGAAGAGATTAAGCTAACTCCAGAAGAAGCACCAAAGGGAACCCTACTAAATTAATTATGGAAGAAGTGAAAGTTGAGCCCAGTGATCCATTCATGGGTAAAGATAAAGAAAGAAAGAATTTTTTTGTCAAAGTTTCCAAAATAACAAACTCACCAAAATATGGAAAAGTTCACGTCATCGAAGATAGGGCTGGAAGACGAGCTATATTTTTTAAATATACAACTAAAGGCGAAATTTCAGAAGCTAGAGTTAATGACTGTATAGTTATTCATGCCACATGTAATCATGGAAAAAATAGTTTAGATGGCCAAGAACAAACCTATTTTAATCGAGTTCAACTCGTAAGAAATGTTGGTAGTACTGAAGATCCTATCACTACTAACAATATAAGATCAAGTGAAACTGATGTTCTTGATAGTGAATCAAAACATTGGGCTGAACAAGTAGAAATAAACCCACCCGCATGAGACCGAAATTAACAGTAATTGATGGAGGAAAAACTGATAATGAACCAGTCGAACTAATAGATCCAAAATCTAACGGCGGAACAGAAATTCAGGCAAGAAGACTTTTTAGTGAATTGCCAGACCTATGTGAACAATTTGATTGGGTTTTGTCTTATCCTAAAAAACCAATTGATCCCAAAAGACCAACCATTTTATGGATGCATGAAACCCCATTTGATCAGGGAATTCAAACACAATTTAAAGATCCCAATTACTGGAAACAATATGTTAAGATCATATTTGTATCTTATTGGCAACAACAGATGTTTCATATTATGTATGGTGTACCTTATGAAATTTCAATGGTAGTACAAAATGCCATAGACCCAATTCAAATAGAAGAAAAACCTTTAGGACAACCAATAAAATTAATTTATGCTTCAACTCCACATCGAGGATTAGATATATTATTGGATGTTGTTGAAAATGATTTAAATGATTTTAATTGGGAATTAGATGTATTTTCGTCTTTTAAATTATATAATAGACCAGCAAATGATATCCAATATCAAAAATTATTTGACAGATGTGATAATAATGATAAAATAAACTATTATGGTAATCGACCTAATGAGGAAGTTAGAAAAGCTATGGTCAATTCCCATGTATTAGCATATCCTAATACATATTTGGAAACGTCATGCATTGTCGCAATGGAGGCGATGAGTGCTAAAAATTTAATCGTCTGTCCGCAATTTGGAGCATTACCGGAAACAACTGGACAATTTGCTTGGACATATAATATGGAACATGATAAAAGTAGGCATCGCTATCTTTTTTCACATCTTTTGAAAAATGTATTGATGACTTATGAAAATATAGATTGTCAAAATATGATAGGATTACAAAAAGTCTATGCAGACACTTTTTATAATTGGCAAATAAGACTTCAATTGTGGCAACAATTATTAGAAGGTCTGTCTGCGATGATACAACCACCAACTGGAAGGGCAAGTTAGACAACATACTAGAAGAAGCTTCCCTGAACCTTCTAGGCATAACCTCTGTCCTTCCTCTTAACAATAAATTGAGAAACCAAATGGCAAAAAAAGCAAAAGAAACCCCCAAACAGGCAGCAGAAAGAATGGCAAAATTGAGAGCCAAAAGAAAACCAGCCAAATATAAAAACATTTATCCATCAGTATTGGCGAAACCAGATGATGATCCACTTTCTCTTAAAAATGTGAAAGAATGGATTAAACATGCTAAAGAAGAGGCTTCTGCATTTGCTAGGTCTGCGAGAGGTTCATCTTCAAAAGCAAAAGAGAGGGCACAAGCATCAGCAGATAATAAATTAGGATATGTCCGTTTCATGGAACACTATTTGAGAACAGGAGATTGGATTTCAAATTATATGGGGAAAGAGGAAAATCAAAAAATAAATTGGAAATGTGTCGCAATGGCATATTATCCTGATGGTACACCAAAAAGATCAGAAGGAGTATGGTATCCAGATATTAAAAAGAAGTGGTCTAATAATATGACAGTGATGAGTGAACTTGTTGCGATAACTGATAAACAATTTGTAGGAAAATGATACTAGTAGATTTTAGTCAGGTGTTCATTGGCTCTTTTATGCAAGTAGCCAAATATGAACCACCTGATGAAGAAATGGTGCGACATGTAGCACTAAACACTATAAGATTTTATAATAAAAAATATAGTAAAGAATATGGTGAAATAGTTGTATGTTGTGATCATTATAATACTTGGAGAAAACAATTTTTTCCAGCTTATAAGGCGACAAGGAAACATAAGAGGGCGAAAGATGAAAAAGATTATATTTCTGGTAAAATTACATATACTTGGGATGAATTATTTAAAAGTCTAAATAAGGTTCGAGATGAGATAAAGGAATCATTACCTTACACGGTAATGCAGGTAGAACACTGTGAAGCTGATGATATCATCGCCGCTCTTTGTAAATATTTTCAAACTGAAGAAACCATTCCAACTGGAAATGGTAATTTATTTGAAGAAAAACAAAAAATATTAATTATATCAAGTGATAAAGATTTTATTCAATTGCAACATTTTGGTAATGTAACGCAATTTTCGCCACTAACTAAAAAGCATCTTATACATGAAGATCCTGTAGATTTTTTAGAAGAACATATTATTAGTGGTGATAGAAGTGACGGAATTCCTAATGTTCTATCGTCGGACGATTGTTTTGTTCAAGGTCAGAGACAAACACCATTAACTAAGAAGAGACTTTCTATAATAAAAGGGGGAGATCTTACAGAAAAAGAAAGTATTGGATATTCTCGAAATAAGACTCTCATAGATTTGAGTCAAATTCCGGAGAACATACAAACCAATATTATTCATGAATGGAAAACAACTGATCAATGTAACGATAGAAAGAAATTATTAAATTATTTCATTAAATTTAGACTTAAAAATTTAATGGATGTTATAGAGGACTTTTAATTATGGCAGATAGTATACCTTATATTTTTCAAGCGATACAAAACTCTCCAAAAAAGAATAGGATTAATATATTAAGACATATGGTCAACGGGCCACCCGCAAATGACCAAGTTAAACAAATATTAATTCACGCATTTCATCCTAATATCAAGTTTTTACTACCACCGGGCACCCCACCTTATGTTTTTAGGGGAACTCCGGAGGGGTTTCCAATGACATTGTATCCTGAAGTTCGCAAGTTTTATCTGTTTTGTGAAGGTGGTGGAGCAAATATAGACGGAATGAAAAGAGAGGCAATTTTTATTGAATTACTTGAAACAATACATCCTGACGAAGCACAAGTGGTGATTGCTATGAAGGATAAAAAATTCACTGAACTTTATAGTAACATTACTTATGATCTAGTGAGGCAAGCTCTTCCAGAGCTAAAGTTACCAGCACCGGAGGCTAAGAAACCAAAGGGAAAAAAGAGTCAAAAAACTTGACTTTTTCGAGAATATTTGATATAATAATAGGAAATAATGAGAAAACCATCACACAAAGTGATGATTCATTATGGTCTGTTAAACCCTTCAAAAGAGATGAAATATGAAGAAGGCGATATTAATTGCACTTGGTGTAATTGCGCTAGTAGGACTTACTGTTCCTACAGTTAGTGCTAAAGTAATAACAATGGATGGTGTAAAGTTTCAGGTATTTCAGGACCCTGATTCTGGTGAATTTACACTACTTCCAGTTAAAAAAAGAACACTCGGCCCAAAGGTCACCAAACTTCCGGCCCTAAATCTACCAAAAGCAGTAGAATTAAAGAAAGACGTACTACCAGAGAGTTCTTCTCTGTTAGGTGATTCTGTGAATGCATCTGGCATCACTGGTCATGAAATACCTAAAGGAGTTGTTTCTGAAAGTCCAGATAAGTCTGAAGTCACAGAAAGTACAAAATCTGATTCAGTTTACTATGAATATGTTTGTACTGTGCCCTCAGGTTGTCCATTTAAAGATGGAAAATGTGTTGGATGTAAGAAAATTAAAGTATATGAAGAAAAAACGGTTATAAAACTTCCTAAAGAAGAACCGGAAATCGCTCATTCAGTTCTTCCTAAAAAAGATAAATTTTTTGGAATTCCTGAAGGTGACTATCATTGGAGACATATGACGACCATAATTGGTTCTAAAATATACCAAAAATCATTAGCACCCGGAATTTTAGCCAATTATAAAGAAGTTACGCCTGGATCTTATTTGATTACTACATCCGGTGCAGCGGAATATAGGGGTAGTAGTTTTGAAGGTACAAAAGTTATAGCATGTCCAATACCAACAACAAAGTATGCTACTATAGATAAAGATGGTATCAGTGAAGTGAGAAAGACTTTGGTAAAAGGTACATGTTGGAACAAATATCCCAACAATACTATTAGTTTTAGATATTATAATGTAGATGCGAACACAATCAGAACTATTTGGGTGAGAAAACACACCACTTGGATTGTGGGTTGCAAAGATTGTGAAGATACAATTAGAACAGATATTAGTACCTTTGTTAAAATATAATCAAACATTCTCTATGCGCCAGTAGCTCAGCGGATAGAGCAACAGCCTTCTAAGCTGTTGGCCAGAGGTTCGAATCCTCTCTGGCGCACCATCTCCAAACACCTAAATATTAATAGGAAAGCGGCAGGCCTACCTCAGTGATCCATTGAATAAACAATTGACGATGAGGGATCTAAATTTTAAATAGAGAAAGATATGTTTGAGTTGAGACACTATATTAGTAAAATAATATTTACGCCATTAGTATTATTTTTGTTGATAATGGTTATGTTCAGTCAAGTTAATGCTGAAGACAATAAAACAATTGATGAGCCTCAGTTCACAGAAAGGGGATTTCCGAAAATATTAGATAATGATACATGGACTTCACAACTTATCTATGATACAATAGGCGCATGTTATCAAGGAACTATAAGATGGGTAGTAATGAGCAATCCATCTCTTCTTGGTCAGATCCCCGCCCCCATAGCCCAAAGACAAATGGTCGAACATTGTTTTTGTGTAATGGATATGATTAGAAAAGAACATAAAGTAGAAGGATACCGCAAAAAGGTTATTGATCCAGAATGGGGAGGAAATCTTTTTATGGTTAAAGCAATGGAATGCGTTGCAAAGTATGAAACTTTACCAAGTTTTTTTATGAAAATACCAAATGATAATGAAACAAAAAAAGAAATTAAAAAGGATGAGGGAGCAGACAATTCTACTAATTCATTAAGAAAAGAGTCATTACCAGACCAAAACAAAGAATTAGAGAGAACCCCTCAAGAACCTAGCACATTAAATTTTTAAGGAAAAGGATGAATAAACTCAAAAGAGTTATTTTGTTATGCTTTTCTATATTCATGTTCTCTAGTACTCTGGAAGCATCAGAGATCACTACAGAAATAATTGAACAAGCGAGAGAATCAGTAGTATTATTACAGGTGAGTACAGTAGATAATCCAGGAATAACTACACCTTCGGCTACTTGTGCTGGAGCAGTGGTTACCAAAGAAGGATATATAGTAACAAATTATCATTGTGTTCATAACCAAAAAAGTATAAAATTATATTATTTTGATGATGAAGATTGGGGAGATTATTCAGTAGAAGTTATAGGTACAGACCCCTTAGGCGATTTAGCCCTACTTAAAGTTCTCAATCGTAAAGGAAAAGATGTACCATTTCTAAAGTTTGCCCAACAAAAGGACATAAAACTAGGAGAAGAAGTATTTGCACTTGGACATCCTTTGGGAATGGTATTTAGTTTATCAAAGGGTATAATTTCTAGTGTAGAAAGATATGCGAGACATCCCTATATTAAAGCACTTCAAACAGATGCTGCAATAAATAAAGGAAATTCCGGTGGCCCTCTCATGAATAAGAAAGGGGAAATTGTTGGAATTGCTTCAATGCTTGTATCTAGAGGTGGTGGAAGTCAAGGAGTTGGTATAGCAATTAGGAGTGATGTTGTTAGAAATTCAGTAGCTCAGATGATAACAACAGGTAAAGCTGATCGCCCTGCATTGGGAATAATGATTATTCCATTATGGGGAAAACAATCACAACTAGATAAAATATCAAAAGATTTTCCTACAATGACTGTGACAATTCCAAATACATATGGATTGTTGATGAATGATGAAAAGTATGTAGATAAAACAATACCAAAGGGTTTACGGCCATGGGATACTATAATAGGGATAGATAATACATTTATAAATAATGGTGTTGAATTTTCAGACAAATTAATAAACTATCATATTGGTGATAGAATTGATGTTTCTATTATTCGAGATAAACGTTTTTTACGTATAAAAGATGTTCTTGTAAAAGTACTGCATATAGATGCAGATAAATTGTATGGCGTAGGTGCATTAAAACCAAAAATTGAAAAAAAACCATGAAGGAAAATTATGATAAGTATTAAAGTTTATGATAATAATTCATTTAAAGCTATTTCAAAATTAAAAAGTATTTTAGTAAATGAAGGACTTTTTAAGGAATTAAAATCTAGAAAATATTATGCTAAGCCCTCTCTTAAAAAAAGAATGAAAAGTGATGAGGCAAGAAAACAAAAACAGCGAGATTTTAAACAAATGTTGAAATCTGCTGAAAGAGATCAAGAGATGGGGCGTGATTTTAAAAAATGACTTCATTAATTAGAAGGACATATTTAGAAGAATTGTGTGATTATCATCCAGTAACAGGTGATCCTTGGAGGCCTGTTACTATGGATGAGTATACATTTGAAGATGCATGTTATGCCAATTCATTTCATTGGTGGATGTGGGATATATTTGATGAACATTGTTCAAGTCATGAACAGATGGTGGAAGATGTTGAATATAAATTTGGAAATAAAATTGATATCAATACACCAATTAGGTTATGTTTTCCAATTAATAGAATAGCAAAATATAATACAAAAAAGGGTAAACAGTCGCTTGTTCCAATATATCATATTCCAGCAGGTAGGTCATATGATCTTTCTATAACAAAAAAGAGAGCACAGATGGCTTATTCTGACTATTTAAGAGGCAATTGGACATTACATCAGGCCATGACAATAAATAAATCAAGATGGCCAGCGATTGAAAGATATACAAATTATGAACCAGAGCGAAAGGTAAAGATAAAAGTTAAAGTAAAGGAAGCTTCAACTTTAGTTTTAAATGGTAGAACTTTAAAAGACGCACTTAGACTTACAAACTTGACAAAACAGACATTTTACAAGCACACCGGAGGCAGGAAGCTCCTAAGATCAAGTAATGAATCACTTAAAAGTTTTAACAGTTAAAAATCCATACGCTTTTTTAATTTTAGCGGGAGTAAAGAAGTATGAGATTAGATCTTGGAATACAAAGTATCGAGGACAATTATACATACATTCAGCTAAACAACCGTCAAAAGAAAATTCTATATATTTAACAAATGGTATTGAAAGACTGAAACCCAATCATTTAGATTGGCATTTCATGACAACTCATGGTTCTTTATTAGGAAAAGTAGAACTTGTTGATATTTTAAGAATATCAGAACAAGTAACTGTAGAAGAAGCTAGTAAATGGGGATGTTGTGACATAGACGAGAAAGATAAATATGCATGGGTATTTGAAAACCCTGAAATAGCAAATTTACCTATACAAATTAAAGGAAAATTGGGAATCTGGAATCTGGATACAGAGGAAGAAACTCAAACACAAGGAGAATAAGAATGGGATTAGTAGCAGGAACTATAAATGTGACAACTCAGAATGTGGCAACAACATTCACAACGACGGGGTTGCATGTACCATCATATGCAACAGGCAGTTTACCAACAGGAGTGGAAGGAGAAATCGCATATGATTCGACTACTGAAACTCTGAAGGTGAAGACCTCCGCAGCTTGGGTAACAGTTGGAACACAAACGTAAACAGATTTTAAAGATTTATAGTGAAGTTGTAAAATGGTTAATCATAATAGTGATGGCAATTTTAGTGGGCTGGCAATATATGGGAGATATTAATTTTCCTAAAATTAGCCTAACTAATGCATTGGAGATTGAACATAATTTAGAAGTGTTTCAAAAGAATCTTCAAGATGTTGAGGTTCGTATAAAAAAGTCTGTAGATCTATTAAATAAAAAACAAAAGGAAGTTCAAGCACTTGAAGAGGAAGTTAAGGAAAAATTTGCTATTCGAGAGAGAGAATTAAGAACTCAAGTAAAAACAATTGAAACAAAACTTCAAAAACTGAGAAGTGAATTAAATTCTGGATTAACTAAAGTTGAAAGAGATGTTGCAAAAGCAGTAGATGTAAAATTTAAAACACTTTGGACTATGATTAACAGTATGAAATGAATGCCTATTTCTTAGAATAGTAAGAAATCATATATATGAGTTAGATTTACTATTAACTAAGGAGTACATGAAAGTAGAAAAACAATTCTATGAAATATTACAAGAATATTTAAATATTGAAGAAGAAGACATATTAATTACTACACGTTTAGAAACTTTGGAACCAGATTTTTTAGAACAAATGAAAATAAAAGGACTATGTGAAGATAAATTTCACATAGAGATAGATGATGAAATATTTGAAAACAATTCTACAATCGAAGAAATAATTGAAGAACTTGAGGAGTTAATAATTGATTAAGAAAAAAAGGATAGACGATGATATGTTGGGGAGTGACACAGGGATCGCATGATGGTGCATTGTCAGTATTTAAAAATAATGAGTTATTATTTGCGACAGACGCTGAACGTTTTTCTAGAAAGAAAAATGATCCTATAATCCCGTCCAATTTAATTGAGTATGTTGAAAAAAAATATGGTATTCCAGAGAAAGTATACTATTATGAAAATCCCATCTTTAAATCATTCAGAAGAACCTACGCAAAACAATCACCAATATTAGTCTTACCAAAATTTAAATATAAATTAACATATACAAGTCATCACTTATCACACGCTGCATACGGATATTATACATCACCATTTGATGAGTGTACAGTTTTAGTTATTGACGCAATAGGTGAATGGGACACTCTAACTACATGGCAAGCAAAAAATGGTAAACTAAAAAGAAAGGGACTTCATTGGAAATATCCCAAATCACTTGGATTATTTTATTCTGCGATGACTCAATCGGCAGGATGGAAACCAAATGAAGAAGAATATATTATGATGGGAGCGGCACCACTTGGCGAAATTACTCATGAAGGATATAGAAAAATGAGACAATTGTGGGATGACGGTTTTAATTTTCATAGAGGTGTAAAACTAAATGGATTGGATAGACTACAGATCTCAGCATGTGCTCAATCAGTATATGAAGGTATTCTTTGGGACATAGTTAAAAATATACAGGGCAATTTAGTTTTTGTTGGTGGATGTGCACTAAATATAAAAGCGAATTCACAATTAGAGCATTGTAATGTATACATACCACCAAATCCTGGTGATGCTGGTTCAGCGGTTGGATGTGTATTAGCGAGAACAGAAAAGAAAATAGACCCATCACCCTATATTGGATATGAAATAAGAGGTGAATATCCAACAAAAGAGATAGTGAAAACGTTAAAAAATAGCAAAATAGTAGGTGTGGCAAAAGGAAGGGCAGAGTTTGGTCCTCGAGCTTTAGGTAATCGTAGTTTGTTAGCAGATCCCTCAGTAGTAGACATTAAAGATAGGGTAAATAGAATTAAGGGGAGAGAAGAATTTAGACCATTTGCCCCAATGATATTGAAAGAAGATGTTAATGAATATTTTCAAGGAAATGTTTTTTCAACATACATGAATTCAACATATAATGCCAAATCTAGAACAAAAGTACTGTTTCCTGGAGTGGTTCATGTTGATGGCACTTCAAGATTACAGATAGTTGAAAATGAACCCCATAGGACATTATTGAAAGAATGGAAAGCGGAAACTAGTTGTCCTATGATATTGAATACATCACTCAATCTTAAAGGTGAACCTATTGTTAATGATGAATATGATGTTAAGAAATTTGTACAAAATACTGGTCTTAAAGTATTGTGAGTAGAGTATTAATATTTGGTTGTAGTTTTTCTGCGGGTAGTTATGAGTATGTACCCAATGCCAAATCTATAAATCAATCTGAGGTGGCGCTTCCAGAAAGTCCAGGATGGTACAATTATGTTGACCATTTAGGAGATAAGGAATTAACAGTCATAGCCACACACGGAGAAGGCTATTGGTTTTGGTATCAATACATTAATATAATTTTACATAATGATTTAAGTAATTTTGATGAGATTTGGTTTCAAGAAAGTTGGGAGCCAAGATGTTCTATAGTATATCCACAACAAATGGAACTTAAATACAAGAGTACTAAATCTCGCTCCAGAGTAGAAAAACGGATTATATCAACTGATCAAAAGATGAGATTTTCTATTGATAGTTGGAAGGTTTACCCAATAACCCCGAAACAACTATGGGAAGAGAATGATACAGCTAATCAGACTCTATCAAAGCGTATAAAAAGTTTATGGCCTAATGATATTTTTGATTTATTCACTAGGTCATGTGCTAATGAAATAGATAGTATATGTAAAGAAAATAAAATTAAAGGATATGTTTGGTCAATTAATAAACCAATAATGAAATGTATACATTTAAATAGGTTATGGGGAGCAGATAATGTTTATAGTAAGTTTGACTTGAACAAACATGTTGCTATTAGAGAAGATAAAATTCCAGATGGACATCAGTATAAAAGTCATCCAAATGATGAAGGTAATAGATTTATAGGGAAGCTAATTAATGTACAATTTTAAAAGTAAACTTATCAATTTCTGGCTATATATTAGAAGGCCTTATGATGAATACATGTTGAGGAAGAAATATAAAAAGAGATTAAAAGAACTCAGGGAACAGGACCCTTTCATATATGAATAAACTATGAAATTAATAGCAGGAAATTCAAATAAATGGTTGGCAGAATCTATTGCACATTATTGTGGACAGGATTTGTGCCCGGTGGAACTTATTAAATTTGAGGATAATGAATTTTCATGTATGATCAAAGATAATGTTCGAGGTGAGGATGTATTCATTATACAAAGTACAAGTAATCCCGCTAATGATCATTTAATGGAATTATTAATAATAATAGATGCTTGTAAGAGAGCATCTGCTGGTAGAATTACTGCGGTGATTCCTTATTTCGGTTATGCAAGACAAGATAGAAAACCAGTTTCCAGAACACCAATAACAGGCAGGTTGGTGGCGAATATGTTAGAAGTGGCGGGTGCTAATAGAATAGTGACAATGGATTTACATGCTGGCCAGATACAAGGATTTTTTGACATACCAGTAGATGATTTGGGAGCCCAGCCATTATTTGTTCAAGATTTAGAAACACACCCCAATCGCATGATAATAGCAAAAAATGGAGTTATAGTTTCTCCTGATGCTGGTGGCGTTGCCAGAGCAAGGAAGGTAGCTAAAAAACTAAACTTAGATATTGCAATTATTGATAAACGTAGAGAGCGGGCTAATCAAGCTGAGGCGATGAATGTTATTGGAGATGTAAAGAAGAAAAAATGTATAATAGTTGATGATATTATAGATACTGGCAAAACACTTATAAAAGGAGCAGAGGCATTAAGAGAAGAGGGTGCATATGAAGTCATGGCATACATCACTCATGGTGTGTTAAGTAAGAATGGTGCACGTAGAATGGAAGAATCTGAGGCTTTATCAACTTTGGTAATAACAGACACTATACCAAATCAAGAAACCAATAGTGTAAAAGTGTTATCAATAGCACCCATGTTTGCGGAAGCAATCAGAAGAATTAATCACAATGAATCAATTTCTATATTGTTCGAATAGGAGAAACTTATGAATGTTTGGGTAGAATATTGGAAAAAGGAAGATGAAGAAAAATTAGAAGAAATGAAAAGTAGGAGATTTTTTAGTACACGAGCAGAAGCACTAGAATTTGCTGCAACTTTATGGAAAACACAAGAAGTGCGTTCACGTATTTGTGAAGATAAAGCAAACGGTCAGCAAACGGGATAAATGGGGAATGAAGATAGGTGGAGTATCGAAAATATAAAATGCATTATGTCTTTTAAAATCAGTTGTGAAACTTCTAGTTATACTAAAACAAAAGAATTAACTAAAGACGAGATTCAAAAAGAATTAAGAGACTTATATAACAGTTACAGAATAGCGCTAATGATTGAAAGATAAATAATGGAGACAGACTTATTAATTTTTCCTCCTGGTGGGAAACAGTATGGTTTTCCAAAAGTAGTGCCAAATATACAGACTAAAGATCTTAATGCGTGGCTAGTAGAAAATGGATATCCTCAGGAGGAAATAGATGCGTATGGAAAGAATTTTCGATGTTCATTTTGGGAAGACGTGACGGGAGGTGATAATGAAAGATTGGATACTGAAGAAGATTAAAGAAAATAATGCAAATAATATAATAGCTTTCCCTCTTCGACAAGACGATGTAGAACGCAGATTGAGAAATGCGATTTTAGACAAAGAAAGAGAGAAAAATAATGGAGAAAAGGAATGATAAAACAACTGCTAGAAGGTAAAATGGTGGAGTTGGAAAATGCCCGCATGGTTGATTAAATATTGTGGTTCTTGAAACTACAAACCACAGGCAGAAGGTCTTTCTGCTGAAATGGTAGAACTAGGGTTCAATGTTGTTATAAAGGAAGGTGATACAGGACAATTTGAACTATTTAGAAAGATATATGATAAAGAAAACGTTCCAGAATGGGATTCATACATGAAAGCTGGACATGGAAAGTTCTTCACATTAAGAGATGTTGAGGAAAAATTGAGTGGCAAAAGAATATGAAAGTATTAAAACTGTTTATCTATGGAGAACAGGAGAATATATAGACATTATAACTTTGAACTCTTATCGTGTACCAGACGGGCCATGTAAGGGAGGTAGAGGTTGGCTCGTTAAAGTTAGAAAAAGTAAGAAAGTTAAACCGACATATTAATCAGAAATTTAATATATTATAAATAAAAAAGAAATTACTCATGACAACACTAATAACACCTCAAGATTTTACTCAAACCGTAACTCAACTCCGTACCTTTTTTTCTAACCTTGGATTCCTTGAAGTTCACACGCAAAATCGTCTCTCGATTCTTGCGGCATGTGAAGACCCAACCACAGTAGCTACTTATAATTACTCTGGTGAAGTTTGGCCTTTACCTCAAACTGGTCAAATGTGGTTGGAATATGAGTTACTTAAAGACCCCACACTTCCAGGGGTTTATTGCGTATCGACATCATATAGACAAGAAGATAATCCAGTAAAAGGAAGACATGAATTAATCTTTCCCATGTTTGAATTTGAAGCACCGGGTACATTTGAAGATTTGATAAAGATGGAACATAATTTATGTGAGCATCTCGGCTTTCTTCCATCAGATTATTTAAGACATCCTTATGAAATATGGTGTAATATATTTAACGTAGAAGAATTAACTCACAAAGAAGAAAATAATATGGCAACAATGCATCCATCTGGAGTAGCATTTATTACCGACTTTCCTTATTCCACATCACCATTTTGGAATATGAAAAAAGAAGGTGATACTGCATTGAAGTGTGATGTTATTATGGGAGGTATGGAAACTATAGGTTCAGCGGAAAGAGCAACAGATACCGATGAAATGAGAGAACAATTTCATACAATATCAGATGGAGAATATGCTAATTTATTGTACGAATTATTTGGTCATGAGCGAGTTGAAAAGGAATTAGAAGCGTTCTTGAAACATGATTTCTTTCCACGATTTGGTGGGGGGATAGGTGTAACAAGGCTTTTAAGTGCTTTAACTAACTGCGGAGTGGCGAAATAGGCAAACGCGATCTGTTGTTGGCAGAGAATCTGGTGGTTCGACTCCACCCTCCGCAGCCATCTAGAGAAAGTATTTAGGAAAAAAATGAGTTGGAAAAGTGATAAAATTATTCCTATTTACAAAAATGGTCATGGTATTTATGAAGTATTAGCTGAATTACAAAAAGGCGAAAGAGAATTGAAAAAACTATCAAAGAAGGCTCTCAAACAACAGAGAAAAGACTTCCTAAAACAATTTGAAGGAAAACTCGAAGAACCCGAAGAGGGTGCGTGTTATGAACATCTAAAAGAAGGTGTGGAATATTATGATTAATCCGTTTAGCATAGTAAGGGAAATAAATGGTAGCATATTCACACTTATCAATGATTGCGTTTGTGATATTAGGTTTGTCTATGGTGAGATTAATGATAAATTACAGTTCATTATTAGCAAAGAATTATAATGATAGTCCAGATGATGATGTCTATTTTTATTGGCCACATACAGCAATTAGTTTTATAACCTTTTTTACTATTATACTATTTTGGTGGACTTCTTTTCCACTAAGAGATTTAGCATATTTTCCAAATGAGGGGTGGAACTTATTCACGTTTCTTTTATATCTTTCCGTACCATTCTTGTTTTTTATGGTTAGTGAAGTAGTTGCTCCACAACCCGAATCATATAAAGATAAATCAGTTGATT
>Ga0209709_10002039_pt1 | contig 18055 bp, 17 predicted proteins | sample ArcticOcean_MG_C_2_FD_187435 | JGI IMG/M metagenome (GOLD analysis project Ga0209709, IMG submission 187435) | Marine microbial communities from western Arctic Ocean - ArcticOcean_MG_CB4_136 (SPAdes) (version 2) | ecosystem: Environmental > Aquatic > Marine > Oceanic | place: Arctic Ocean... | reverse complement strand
CTCTAAAGCTCAAGGCAATGATCTATCGACTCCCATGCCTGAATACGGTTTTCCAGGCCTAAAGGACGGGGATGATTGGTGTTTATGCGCCCCAAGGTGGGTAGAGGCCTATGAAGCCAATTGTGCGCCTAAAATCTATCTGTCGAAAACACATGAGAAAACCCTAGAATTAGTTCCTTTAAAGATTCTTAAAGAATACGCCCTTGACCTTAACTAGAGTTGCTAACATTCCCAGCATTTAGATTTTGCTACTATTTTGGGTGTTTTTAATCTCTGAAGAAATCTTTTTATTTGCTTAATTTCCCTGGTAGTATTTTTCGGAATTAGCTTAATCAATTTATTGATGCTCACTACTCCCAAATCTTTATTTCTTATAATGTTCAGCCATTCAGCTTCGGGAAGGAGATTAATTGGAAAATTCAGTTTATTGTTCAGCAAAGACTTTAGTTTCTGATGATCACATCTTGTTTGAAATAACTCAATTTCTCTTAAAAAAATTTTATATCTATTATCGTTTTTCGCTTTTCTGTCTTGCAGAGCTTGATCGCTTAATTCTTTTTGCAATCTTTTACGCTCCTTACCAGCATCCCTTTGTCTTTTCTCAAAATCATGCTGAGCTATTGCATTTTTTTTATCTGTATCCTCTATTTGCAGCAACTCAGATAAGGATGAAACATTAGATAATTTCACTGCACCAAGGGGGGTGTACCGGTTTTCTCCTTTATTAAAGTATGTCCATCTTATTAATTTGTCTAAATTTCTTAAATCTAATTGCGATATAGATTTCCTTCTTATCCACTGCATAATTTTTATGTTATAAGCAACAGACCCACCTCGCCATTCAAAGTCTCGCTCACAAATCACCAAGCCTTTAAACAAGAGTATCAAGCTGTCTAGGCGAACTGGGATATTGCGAGGTAAATGTCTCTCAGCGACTCCCATTAAAAAATGATGTGGCACCTCTTGTCTCACAATCATTTTGCAGTTTTGATAGTTACGACTGGTTTCCGTCAGTCCAATTTCTTGCATTATCTCTATAAATTCTAAATCTTCACTCTCTTCATGTAGCAGCATTTTATTATATTTACCTATTTGTATGTTACAAAATATAATATATACTATTTATTATGATTAAATCAATAAGAAAAGAAAGGTTTGAGAGAGTATCGAAGAATCGACTAGAGCGAGCACTTGATGCCATTGACTCTTTGGAGAACCTTTCAAACAAATCTAATTATGAGTGGGACCAAAGAGAGGTAGATGAAATGTCAGGTAGACTCATGGCAAGGGTTAAGCTTGTCATGGCCTCATTTGGAAGTTCCACAGCTCAGGAAAGATACGCGAAATTGATCGAACAAGACCGTTTGCAATATAGCTTACTAAGGGAGGCAGACCCTGAAGTGTTTGCATTGGTTAAGCTGCATCTCAAGAAAAATGGCCATCTCCCAGTTGCTGAAACTGACACTGATATTGTTAAAAAATTTAAAGACCTGTATTTAGAACTCACAACACACAAAAATAGGTATTCTTCGTCATTAACAGATTTATTAAATGGCCGTTATCAATTAAATCCTGCGTTTAATCCTTCAAGACTGTCAGCCAAACACAATATTGATCGTCTTAAATGGCTTGGTGCTAGAGGCAGAACTTTAGAAGAAATTCTTTCGCTCAAGAGTATGTATAGAGTGCATCCTGACCCTGATCCTTACAAGCAAAATCCAAGTGCAAATCTTAAGTGGGATATTGAACATGGCAGAGTTATTAAAATTAATTAATTAATGTAAAGTATTCAAATGATTTCAAATCCATCTATAGATCTTAAGTCTTCAAGCCTATGAGTTTTTTAGATAATGTAAAAGATTTCTATGAAAGCCCGGGGGATAGCTTGGGCAAAGACTTTATTCACCCAGCTTTAAAAGAATGTGTTTTATACAGACGAGAGACAGCTTGGTTTAAATCATCTGCCCTGAGAGTCTGGGCTAGCTCATTAACAAATATCCTGCAAAATAAGAACTGCAAGATTGAAATCATTGCTTATCCACAGATTGATGCAAGTACATTCAGGGCCTTAAAAGACAGCCTCTCTGAAGAGAAAACTAGACATAACATTCAAAATTATATTGAAGAAAAAATTCTGTTACGTGCTCTAGAGGCAGACTCAATAGCTGACGAACATAATCGTGAAACAGGTAAAAAATTCGGCGAACTTTTATCATACTTAATTAACTCTGGAAAATTAGAAATCAAGTTTGCTCAAATGATTAGAAATAAAGAGGTTATCCCCTCAATCGTTCCGGATGATTTCGAGGGAGAGCTAACACATAACAAACGAGGGTATTTTCAATTTGAAGACGAAACAATTATTTCGTTTACTGGTTCTGCAAATGAATCATTGGGCGGCTTAATGAAGCAAGGTGAAAATTTCGAAGTGTATGATTCAAGAGTAGAGAATAAGCGGGCCATGAGCACCAAAGAGAGAGTAGACTTAACTTGGGATCAGAATAAGCCAGGTTACTTGGTAGAACCAGTTTCAAAAAAACTACTAGAAAGAATTAAGAAATTTGCTCCCACAAAGCCTCCTGTATTTACCCCAAGCCCAACGCCCGCTCCCACGACAGCTCCTGAAGAAGAAGTTAAAACGCCTGATGGTATATGGGAGCATAAAAAATTAGCTATTGCAGAATTTCTAAAATGCCAAAAAGGTATTCTCTCAATGGCCACTGGGACAGGGAAAACATCTACTGCATTAGAAATAGCTAGACAATTAATATTGACAGGAAAAATTAATAAAATTATTGTTTCTGCAGGCACTGGAACGACTCTTTCGATGCAGTGGATTGATGAGATTTATGCTTGGCTTAAAAAATCAAATTTAATAGATAGCACCTATGTTTTTAAACATTTTTCTGGTGCTAAGGACTCATATGATTTTATTAGAGCCAATCCATCTAAGCACTCTATTATCGTAGCTTCAAGAAGAAGTGAGGTTCTTGAATCTCTGCTTAAAAAATCTGATCCTGCGACCACGCTAATCATTCAAGACGAGGTACACGGTTTTGGTGCCAAGGGGATGCTTGCCTTAAAAGGTTTGCATCAAAAATTTAAATATACTCTTGGTCTTAGTGCAACTCCTTCAAGGGGATATGATGAAATTGGTACAAATTTTATTCTTGAAGAAATAGGTCCAATTATCTATGAATATGCTCTAGAAGATGCAATAAGAGATAAAATTCTCTGTCCTTTTAATTACTTCCCAATTAAAACAGAATTATCTTCAGAGGATAAAAGGAAACAGCAAAAGGTCAGAGGTGCTTACGAATTATCTCAGACATCAACAGCTCCTTGGCCTGAGGAAAGACTCTTCATGGAATTAGCACAGATCAAAAATATGGCTGAAAATAAGCCTTATGATTTTGGTAAATTTCTTGACAAAAATCCAGGATTACTCAGTAACTCCATCATTTTTTGCGCACAGTGGTCACAGGCTGATCTTATTTGCGAGGAAGTAATCAAACATACTACGAGTTTTAAGCGATTCAATGAACAGCCCTCTAAAGAAGAGCAAGCTGCTGTTTTAGGGGAGCTTGGCACTAGCTTGGATACTATTATTACCTGTCACTCTCTCTCAGAAGGAATTGATATCAAAAGCTTGCAAAATATTTTTCTCATTGCTTCCTACTCATCACAGCTAGAAACCATTCAGCGCATAGGTAGGTGCATAAGAATTGATCCAAATAATAAATCGAAGGTTGCAAATGTTATCGACTTAATTGTTTACAGAAACCTAGATTCAGGCGATATTATAGAGGCTGATGAAGAGAGAATGAGCTGGATTAAAAATATATCAGAGGTCAGACAAGATGGATGAGTTGTTAAAAAGTGAAATACTAGAGTCATTAGAAACCGAATATAGCGCACCAGAGGCAGCTAGTTTTTTAGCTCATTTAGAGCAGTTATTTAATGAGGAGATGGATCCCTCAGACATCGACCATTTTTTAATTAAAATTACATCTCAATCTAGGGACTAATACATGCAATTATTTATTAAAAACTGGCAATGTAAAAATCTTCGAATACCTGATATGGATATTCAGCTAGGGTCTGGCATCAATTTTTTTCAAGTACCTAATGGCGGGGGAAAAACTACATTAATCCAGCTCATTCAAGCATCCTTAACTAACAATTGGCGTGAGTTTATGATTGATGATGGCTCTTATGGTACTAACTTTGAAGAGTTAAGAGATGAGGACTCTAAGCCTCAAAAAGGTTTTTTTAACCTCTCTATTGCATGGGTAGACGGCAAACAAAAAGAGACAAAAATTACATTTGAAAATAACTTTAATTTTGATAGCGGCTCTAAAACAACTTACACAATAACTGCCAATAAAGGCAAGGTACCTAGTTTTAAACCACCAAGAGCTTTAATACCATATCTAACCGATGGCCATGCAAAAGTTTTTTTATTTTCTGGCGATGAAACGAAGCGTTATTTTAACCAAGGCACAGTTGCTCCTGTTAGAGATGCGATTGATTCTTTTGCTGGGATTGATGGCTTAAAGACTTCTCTTAACTCACTTAATGGTGCTTTTAAAGCAAGAACTGCTTTAGCAAATAGAGTGGCTGAAACTACCTGGGATAGAAAGCTTAAGTCTTTAAAGAAATCAAAGGCTAGCATAGAAAAGAATAAAGCATTTTTAACCAAAGAAAGAGAGGCAAGATTAAATCCTTGGCAGGAATTAGATGATCGGGTAAACAGCTTGGATACATCTCAAGCAAAAATACTGGAAGACAGGGAGGAAATACAAAAATCTCTCAATCGTGCCACTAATGAAATTAGACTTATAGAATTTAGGCTTTCACAACAGCTAAGAAATCCCTATATTTTCTCAGATAAGCTTGCAGATATAACTGATTTATTCCACAAGAAGCTTCAAGATGCCAAGCTTCCAGGCCATGCTGCTGAATTTTTTATTGATATTGCAAAACGTGATCATTGTATATGTGGTGAGCCTATAACTGAGAGCAGAAAAGATCATATCTTACGGCGCAAAGAAGACTACCTGGGAAATGAGCATGCAGATACGGTCAACAGAATGAGAACAGAGTGCAGAGCCAATATTGAAACTTGCAAAGAATTACCAATAGCCAAGGAACTAGAGTTATTAGCCCAACAAGAAGAGGAAAGACAGGAGTGGTATCAAAAACTTTCTATGCTGGAAAATGAGCATAAAAATGCTGTTTTGAGTACAGATGAAATAAAGACATACGATACCTTAGGCGATAAAATTAAGGAATTCGATGCGCTGTTAAAGAAAATTGAAGAACCAGATCAAAATAAAGCTGCCTTAAAAAAATTAACCATAGAAGCAATTAGAGATATCAATAGCCTGCCGGACTGCGAGACTCTTAAAACTTATCTTGAGCAGCAGGCAGCACAGGCATCCGGCTTCAGAGATGAGTTGAACAGAAAAGATGCTTTCATGAGCATAGTGCAAAAGGGCATTGAATCTGCGCGCACCAAGATTTGTCAAGCTCTAACCGATGATATTAATGAGAAGATCGCCGGCTCAGTTGAGAAAACTTTTAGAGTTACATCCATAGATAGTAAAATTAATGTTGTAAATAAAACTAAAGGTGGCTCTATGGGTCAAAATATTATAACTGTAACCGCCTTCACTTCAGCTATATTAGAGCGATCAGGTATAACTTATCCACTGATTATTGATCACCCCATAATGCCTGTAGAGCTAGAAAGTCGTAGCGCGGTATCTAAAATGATGGTGTCTAGCAATGCTCAGGTCATTAATTTAGTAATCAATGCTGAAAAAGATGGGTTTATATTTAAACAAGGTTCTAAAAATATCCACCCCCATCTACAAAATGCTAAATTTATAACTATGGCTAGAACAGACAGAGGAATTGAGTTAGGAGATGTTCCTGACGGCGATGACACGACTGAAACGAGCAATGGAATAGTCTCTTACAATCTAGATTATTTTAAAGATTTTATCATTGAGGGGAAGGAGCATTAATCATGTTTAAGTTACCACGCGAAGCTAAGAATTGGTTTAAGAACTCCCAAGCCGCTGATTTAAAAACCCCCATTTTTACCGAAGAATGGGATTTATATTATTTTTGTCTTCTTTATGGCATCAGCGAAGGTAAGCCAGATGTTCAAAATCTTGCTAGGACTGAGGATATGTCAAAAACCTTTACTGGAAAATATGCTGGATCAAAGTACTCTCTATTAACCTTATTAATGATGACGCATGCCAATAGGCTAAAACTTGATTTAACTGACAAAGATGAGCTAGAGAGAGTTCTTGGGATTTTTGTTGATCCAGACCAAGATTCTGGTTTTTCGCTAAAGGCTATAGACACAATGAACCAATATGCATGTGCTGGTTTCGGACTGCTCTCAGATTCAGTGCCAACTTTAAGTAATAGCTCTCTTGCCATTGCAAAAATTTACGAAGATTTAAATAAAAAAATGGATGCTTTTGCCGGAAACTTTAACTAGCAATAGATATAAAATCATTAAGATTTTTAACTTTGCTGTGTAGCTTTCTAATTCCGTTTGAAAGGTGAGCTCTCATAACTTTATTTAAATTTACTTTATTTGGCTCTATTTGTAATAGCTTGCATTCTTGAGTCAGAAGATCTTGATAGACCTTAAAATTTTTGCCAGCAAAAACCATCCATGACATTTCTATTCCATAACTTGTTTTATCTGTTGAAGAGTCAATATTAATTTTTTCTTTCATGGAAATACTGTAGCAAAATGCCCAGCGTGCCAAGACATTCCAATTATCAATGCCTGTATTACCTTTCATTCTAGTAAGATAATTTTTTTCTTGATTTGTTAAGCGAATTCTATCTAGCGAAAAGTCCATTAAAAATAACCTTTAACAATAACGCCAGCTGAAGAATCCTTAGGATGTTCCTTACATAAATATTCTGCACCAACATAGGACTTAATAGATTTGTAATATTTACCTATAATCTCTTCGTCGGTAGAAAGAATAATTGTTTGTAGGCTAGCTTCAGGAAAATACTTAGTAATTAATTGATTGCGATGTTTCGAATCAAGCCTTCCAAGTGGGGTATCAATAATAACTGGAATCTTGATATTAGATACTTCGGATAAGCTCCAAAGAATACTAATCGCAAGAATTTGACCCTCTCCAGCAGATAGGTCTCGAAGTGGGATTTCATTACCTTTTGAATTTAAAGCTGAAATTAAATACGATTCCTTATCAATAATAAATCTTTCCACTAATGATTCTTTGCGAATTAGGTATTTAAATTTTTTAGTAATTAGGTGTTCAAAATCATCTAAAGAGCGTGCAACCACTTGCCTAGAAAATTTTTCAAGAGCTTTTTCAGCTATCTTAATTTTTTCTAGTTGTTTTTTTTGGATTGAGGATGCTTGAAGGGAATCAACAGTTTCTTCGAATTGTCGTTTAAATCTATTTTCCCCAATAATTAAATCCTTATCAATTTTAATAATTTTTTCTTTGATATCAGCAATTGAAATCTCTAAGGCAAAAATTGATTTTTTAGATATATCTCTTTGGTTAAATAATTTCTTAGATTCATTGTCACTTGGAGCGCGTAATAACGATTTTTGATTTTGCTCTAATTCATGCTTAAGCTTTAAAAGTTTTAATATGTTTTCCTCGAATATTGCTCTATCTTTATCAATATCAGCAAATAAAAATTTCATATCACTGGCAGAAGAAAGGTATTGATTCAGCTGTTCTGCAGGCAACGATTTCAATTCTTCGTCTATATTTTCAGCCAGGGATTCTTTTAATTTGTTATATAGATCAAGCTCACTTTCTTTTTTTAAAATGCCAAGAAACTTTTGATCTCGCTGTTTCCAGGCAGCAATTTTATTTTTATGGTCTGTAAATTCATTAATTGCATTTGATTCTGCCTCAATTTGCTTAATTTGATTTGCAACCAGCTCCAAAGGTAGGGAACCCGCTACAAGGTCTTCTTGCTCTCCAATTAGAGACTCTATCGATAGCGTTAAAGAGATTATTTCTTTTTCAAGGCTTAGTACTTTTTCAGATATTTTTAAACCAGAAAGTTCAAAAGTTGATTGAATTTTTTCAAAGGATTCTTGCTCATCAGCCAGAGAGCGAGCTGCTTTAAGCTGGCTTTTTTCCAACAGCACCTTTTCCTTTTTTGACTCTATAACAGCCTCTTCTAGTTCGTCTAATTTATGCTCACTTTTTTGATTTGTTTTCTTTAAAATGTTTCTCTTTAATAGACTGAGATCGTCCTCAAGATTAGTTATTAGATCTGCACCTAGGAGTATTTGAATCCCCTGAATTAACAAAGCAGATGTATTCTCTGGTTCAGCAAAATGTAGAATTTTCTCACCATCAAATAAAAATAACTTACTTAAGCTGGGTGAAATAATTTGAGATATAAACTCAATCCAATTTTCAGTTAAATCAAGATCAATAACATCATCGATCAACACCTCAAGGCGTTCGACTGTTCCTTTGCTAGCTTTCTCCCAAAGCCTACGAATTTGAATATCACCATCAATATCAAGATCATCGGCCAGATTGATGGTCAAATTAATAGCGGACCCTACAGATGGTTCCGCACTTCTATTAATCTTGGATTCTAAATACTTAGAATAAGAGAGATTTTTTTTTGAACTCTGTTCCTTATGAAGATTTGACTGTGCGCCAAACAGACATATCTGAATGGCTTCAAATATAGTTGTTTTCCCGCTTCCGTTTAAGCCACCAACTAGCGTTACACTTTTAATTGATGGTTGCGCAAAATCAATTTCATGAATTCCATTGAAGATTCCATAATTAGAGATTTGTAGGTTTTTTAAAATCAATATTTCATGCCTTCATATTCGTCAAGCGGATTAATGTCGATCATTTTAATTATATCTTGTCTTTGTTCCCCAGCCTCAAGAGCCTCAGCCTTATCAAAGTAAATAAATTTATTTAGCTCTTTTTCAAGCTCATTGATAAAGCCACGTCTTATTCCTTTAGATTTTAATTTCATCTCTTTGACTAAAAGATTTCTAGTAAGCTCATATTCTTTTTCTTCACTACATAGCGACTCAAGTAAACGTAAGTTTGAAGAATTTAAAATGGGCGCATGTTTGTATGCTTTTCCATGATAGGGCTTACCTTTAATTTTTTCATACATTGCGGGTATTACATCCTCTAATTCATTTTTTTCTTCTATCCATATTCTTCTAATTTCCTCAAGATCCTCAATTGTTAACAAAGTAACAGCTCTGCCAGTTCCATCTGCTTTAAATTGTGATTCTATGTGAGTTTCAGCTATTAATAATTTCTCCAGAAGATCAATTCTTTTTGTTTTCTTGTACGGACCGGGAACAGTATCTATTTCCTTGTCTTTATTCTCATAATAACTAACCTGACCCTTCATTCTTGTAAACTCTCTATTCGCTCTATCTTTTTCAATTCCATCTGTTTGATGAAAATCTATCTCTTCCCTGAATTTAAGCAAAGGAATCATCCACTCCTTTTCTTGATCATTCATAATCATTGCATTCATGGACTTATCTTGCGTCACCAGGGTGCAGACCCAGCATCCAAACCGACTTGAACCACAGCTTTGAGTTGAAGTATCTACAACAACCGGACATTCATTGTCTTCGGTAGCACCTTGGTAAAGGTTTAAAAGATCTTCATTGTCATAATTCCAAGGATTTTTATATTTCATCAAATACAACCAAACATCGTCATTGCTCCAATCAGAAATCGGCGAATAAACCATGCAACCATCTAGGGATTGATGTTTTGAAAATAACCCACCTTCTTCAGCAAATTTCTTAACACTCTTAGCTCTTGTTGCACTCTCAGCACTTCGCACCCCTAAAACTAAAATTACTCCACCATGCTCATCAACATTCTCCTTAATAAATTGATTGGTCGGTCTGATTTTTAATCTATCGGTACACCACCTAAAACCTCTTCGTGGTGATGGATAGCCCCTACCAATTAAGTTGATCCAAAACCTATCTTTTAACGCTGGCTTTATTAAATTAGGCTTGATGGGTAAATTATTTTCATGAGCTGCTTCCTTCATGGATTCAAGAGAATTTTCCACCCAACTAGAAACAATGGGATTTTCAACTAAGGTATCTGTGGTTATAACGTAGATATCGTTTCTATTCTCTTTAAATATATCTCCATCAGATGATTGTGTTCTACTAAATTTATTTGTTGACTCATTGGACTTAACTATCTCCTTAGTATTCTTCTGGAAACTCTCAATCATTAGCTTTTTATTTTCTGTATCGCTCAATATAAAACCGAGTCTTTTTGAAATTAGAGATATTTCCTCAATCTCCATTTCTTTTAACTTTTTAAAATTTGGGATAAGGAATTCTTCTGGTCTAGGCAATTGATCTACTGCCATCCATATTAATTGTGTGATGACGGTAGAATCCTTGCCACCACTGTAACCAATTACCCAAGGTTTGTTGCTCTCAAGGTAAGCTGTTTGAATCTCTTGAATTTTTTCATCTATCGCTTGAGATAGCTTTCCTTGATTTAGAATTGAGGTTGCCATTAAAAAATTTTTAGAAACAAGGGAAAAATAACCATGAAATAATTATACAATGCGAGTAAGTAAAATATATGATTCATGAAAGAATACTTAGACTTTAACGCTACAACACCCGTAAGACCAGAAACTGCTGAGTTGATGCATCATTACCTCGTGAATGAGTTTGGTAATTCGGGAAGCAGGTCTCATGAATCTGGCTCAAGAGCTAAAAAGGCTGTACTAAATTCTCGCCAACAAATAGCCAAGATATGTGAGGTAGATGTATCTGAAGTAATCTTTACTAGTGGCGCTACAGAAAGTAATAACCTAGCTCTTTTCGGGTTGCTAGAATTTGCAAAAATAAATAATAAAAACCATATTATCTCTTCTTCCATTGAGCATAAAGCAGTTTTGGATCCCCTTGAACAAATTAAAAAAATGGGAATTCAGGTAACCTACATTCAACCAAGCACTTCTGGTCATATCCAAGCAAAACAAATTTTAGATGAGATTACTAGTAAAACATTTCTAGTCTCTTGCATGCATGCTAATAATGAAACTGGAGCGATTAATGATATTAACGAAATAGCAGATAATATTAAGAATCGTGATCCCAGCATCTTCTTCCACACTGATAGTGCTCAAACTTTTGCTAAGACCGACTTATATCTTGGAAATACCAATGTAGATATGATTTCCTTTAGTGCACATAAGTTTTATGGGCCCAAAGGAGTCGGAGGATTAATAGCTAGAAAAAGAGATGGAGTATCCATTCCACTTAAACCTATTATGTTTGGTGGGGGTCAGGAGAGGGGCTTGAGACCAGGAACTATGCCGGTTCATCTGATCGTAGGAATGGGCCACGCTGCAGAATTATCAAATAAAACCAAAGATATCTGGATGGAACAATGCTTTAAAATTAAACAAGAAGCTCTCAAGGCATTCAATAATCCAGCATATCGTATCTACGGAACAGAAGACGAAACTACCCTTCCGAATACTCTATCAATTTCATTTAACTCACATGCAGAAGCAGTAATTATTACCCTGAAAGAGATTGCTGAAATTGCAACTGGTTCGGCTTGTACTTCAGAGTCTTATTCACCAAGCCATGTTTTGACAGCAATGGGTCTAGATTCTGATGCTGCAAAAAATGTTGTCAGAATTTCCTGGGGTCCAGAAACAAACCCAGAAATTTTTACAAAGATTTCTCAAGCTTTAGAAATTTTAGAATAACTCTGCCAGGTGGGACTTCCAAGAAGTGCAATACGTTTGCACAAGCCATAACTAACAATGTAGGATAATTACTGATGATAAGTATTAATATAATTCCCTTGTTTGTCACAAACCCTTGGAGCACCTCCTTTGCAGTTGCCATTTCAGTCATTTTTTTAGTTTTAAGCAATTTATATCTTAGTTTTGATCAAAAAAAATCAACTTCATCATCTGCAATGGATGAGCAAGAAAAACTTAGACAAACGAAAAATGAACCTCAAAAAAACTTAAACCCTCCGTGGGTTGATGAAGAGTTAATTATTGCCTTAGATTTCTACCATACTCACTCTCCAAATATTCCCCATAAAAAATCAATTGAAATCCAAGAATTAAGTACATCTATTCAAGAACTTCAAATTCATTCATCGGAAAATCGTCTGCCTTCATTTAGAAACACAGACGGAGTTTATGCAAATTTAATGAATTTTCGTAGCTTTGACAGAACGCATGATGGAAAAGGTTTAAGTCATGGAAGCGTAGCCGCCAAGAAGCTATGGATCAAATATATTGAAAGCAAAGACATGCTTCGAAAAGATGCAGAGAATATTAAGGTTCTATTCAGCTCTCCAACTCTAAAGTTTAAAGATTTTAAAACGGATAAAAATAAAGATGCATCTGATTCCTTGATACAAATTATTGATATTTATAACTCAGCTTCATCTTGCTCCCAATGTTTTGAAACTGACCCACTATTAAACAAGGATAAGATTTCTGGCGGTCAGCCTAGATGGGTCGGGCATGAGTATTTCAGTAAAAGCTCATTAAAACCAAAGGTAGTTATTTTGCTAAAAAGTCCAGGACAACTTGGGAAGTCCAAACAATTCTCCATCTCTAAATACAATGAATTAATGACCGAGCTTAAGAGGCCAAATCATTGGCAGGATTTGATGGCGATGATTGATGCTGATTCTGTCAATTGGGGTAGATTTGATTCAATATATAAAATAAATATGGATCTTGATATGAGTCATACAGCCATTGTAAATATTGCTATGTGTTCTGGAATTAACAATGAAAAAAAGCATCTATCTCGCTGCTTTAATGAGCATACCAGGCCAATGCTAGAAATTCTTCAGCCTAATATCTTAATTTTAAATGGATTGATTGTGCAAGATATATACGATCAAGAGGTTTCTCTTGATAGTTCACAACTTCATTCAAAAAAATTGATTGAGCAGAATCTTGTTGCTAATGATTATTTCAAAAGTAAGCCTGTATATGCTTCAAGTTATGCAGCAAGAAGTTCCAACATTCCATTTGTGGCCGAGGAAATCGGAGAGCAGATCAAGCAATGTACACTTAATTAGAGGCAAAAAAAATGGCTAGACATAGAGGTACATACAAACCAGAGCATCCAGAACCTTACGAGGTAAGTCGCTCTCAAATTCAATCATTCCTAAAATGCCCAGCATGTTTTTGGATGAATAGAGTTAAAGGCATCAAGTTTCCAGGAATGCCAGGTTTTCTTTTAAATACGGCCACAGATACTCTCCTAAAAAAAGACTTTGATGTTTATCGAGAGCTACAACAACCCCATCCGTTTATGGAAAGGCATGGCTTGGGTCATTTGGTGCCCTTTAAGCACGATGATTTTGAGCTGTGGACTAAATCCTTACAGTTAGGGTTGAGAGCGAGTTATGAGCCTGCTGATTTCATTGTTGGCGGTGGCCTTGATGATGTATGGCACAACAGAGAAACAGATGAAATTCATATCGTTGATTACAAAAGTACTGCAGGCAAAAGAAATGAGGAGGGCACAGCTCTTAATCCCATCTCTCTGTATGGGGCATACAAAGAAGCTTATAAAAATCAAATGGATATGTATCAATGGATCTTAAAGCAACAAGGCTTCAACGTTAGCAACATTGGCTATTTTGTATATGTTAATGGTGATCAACACTTTCAAAATGGCATGCTTGAAGTAGATGATGATGCAGCCAACATGAAGTTTGATGTGCAGCTTATAGAATATGAAGGTAATTCGGACTGGGTAGAGCAATCTATTCTTGATGTCAAAGCCTGCTTAGATAGCTCTAGTTGTCCGGATCATGCAGATTCAGGTTTTGGTCCCAAGGGCGATAAACAGTGCGAATATGCAGAATTATTTGATCAAATAAGAGAGCACAATTTAGAGGGCAGTTCTTAAGTCACCGTTGAGTGAAAATTACGACTTACTTAACTCGCTTGTTATTTTGGTCCCTCAATTTTAACTGCATTATTAATTACGTTTACTTTTGAGTTCGAGGCCATGGTGAGACCTTCTCCTAGCTTTATAAATGCATCTTTTTGATCTTCAAAATTTTTCCATTCTTTTTTCATATTCTTTTTATGATCAGCATCTTTTGATTCTAAAAGAGTTTTTCTTTCACGAAGCTGTGTCTGAAAATCTTCCAGATACTTTCTGCCTTCTCCAGCGATATAAGCAAAGACATTTGCTGTTAACTCAATATCTTGACTGGCCATTGAGGTAACTTCCTCTCTATGATTTTTGATCATATTTGTTCTAATAATTTCAATCATGTCAACAGCCACATCTGCTCTCAGGACTGAGACAGTTGAGGATTCTTCAAAATAGCTTTTATCCTCATGAATCTTAGGCATTGCATCAGTTACGATGACTCCAATCTTCGCTCCACTCATTTCAACTTCTTTTTTAAGCTTTGGAACCCAGCTTGAAAGATATGACTTAGTGCTTTTACGCTCAATCATAATGATGCCAATGGTTTGACCGCTGCCCTTAAGAGTGACATGTTGCTCAAGATCTGCACCTTGTTGGCCTTTTTTAACGTCAAGAATTAAATCATCGCGGAATCTCTTTACCAAAGCCTCCTTAAGTCTAACCTCAGCAGCTTCTCCCTTAAGTTCAACAGCTTGCTCCCTTTGCATTTTTGCTTGCAACTCATTAATTTTTAATGCCAACCTATCGTTTTCTAATTTATGTTGAGAGTCTTTGATTTCTAAGGCAGCTTCTTTTTCTCTATCTTTTTGAGAGAGCATTAGTTGCGCTTGCTGTTCTAAATTTTGTTGCTGTAACTCTAATGCAGCAGCTTGTTTTTCTTCTAACTGCTTATTTACGGCCTCTTCAATAATTGTATTTTGATCTTCAGCTATTTTCTCTTTTTGTTCAGCTAGAAGTCTTACAGTTTCTACTTCAGCTTCTTTTTTAGCCTGATTTATTAGTTGCGCACGAGATTCATTAAGCTCTTCTTCTACCTTTTTTTTAACAGCAGCTTCTACAGCAGAGTCTTGAGCTAGATCGAGCTGGGCCTTTTGTTCTGCAAGCAGTTTTTTAGTTTCTTCGGCAGCAGCCTCTTTTTGCTTCTGGAGAGCAATTGCTTGTTTTTCTTGGGCTTGATGACTTTCCTCTATTTCAAATTTTTTTCCGCAATCTGGGCAAGTTAAATCCATAATCATAATTTTCTCCAATCAGTTATGAATACTAACATTCTTACAAGTATTTTTGATGCGCTCTAGATTCAATCTACCTTATTTTAGTTAATTAACGCTTAACGACTGATCTGTGAATCTGTTACAAAATATATTTACTTTATTTTTAACTTACCTCTTTCCTTGTAGTCTAAGAATTAGGTAGTATTAAAGAAGTACATGGAAGCAACGAATTCACTCAACATATTCACATCAACACAGACTCGTGTTGAAGAAGTTGCTACTCCACCTAAAGTTAATCCACCTTCGCTTAAAGAGGCTCTGTATATCGTTAGCCCCAAACTTTTGCCTTTTGCATTAAGCCTTAGCGGCAATATGTCGGATGCAGAGGATCTTTGTCAGGCTACTTTCCTTAAACTCATTGAGAACAAAGACAAATTTCTAGGGGCTGAGTATCCATTGGCTTACTCAAGGACTATTTTGCGAAATACCTTTATTGATAAGTGCAGAAAAGATTCTAAGGTTGAATCCCTCGATGAATTAAATCTTGAACCTGTAATAAATGAAAACAAGCTGAAATCATTTGAGCACCAAGAACTCATGAATTGCCTCAAGCAACAAAATGAAACCGATAGAACCATATTAGCTATGAAAGGGGCAGGGCATGATTACGATGTGATTCAAAAGTTTATTGGAAAAATCTCCATGGGCAATCTTCGAACCAAGACCACCAGAGCAAGAACTTTACTGGCTGATTGTCTGGGAAGGAAGAGAAAATGAATCAACGCCTCAAACTTCAACTGGCAGGATATGTGGACGATGGCAAGGACTACTCTAACTCTGCTGAAGTCAGAGACATTGTGGATGCATCTGATGTAGCCAGAGAGTTTTACGACACCTTGCTGTTTGCCAATCAACGCTTAGAAAACTTTTTTAAATCTAAGGACATGCACAAGACCAACAAGAAGCTTCATGCATTCATTGATGAAACCTTAGAGCCTAAGAACACTTTATGGACACGATGGGTTCCTGCATCAGGCTTTATGATGGCAGCCGCTGCCATGCTAATTACCTTTGGTCCTTTCATGACTCCAGTAACTGAAGCACCAGCATTATCAAACTATCAGGTGAGCATCCCTGATACCATTCCACAAGCACAGACCATAAGAAACTATCAAGGCAACACTGTCTGGTCGATAGCAGAATCAATGACCGAAGAAATGGATGCCACTATCTACCAAGTCATGTATGGCGTGTATTTGGCTAATGTTGATGCCTTTATTGGCAGCAACCTAACATCCATCAGAGCAGACAAAGACTTTAACAAGCCCGATAAAGTAATGATTCAAATGATGGACCCAGCCAGCGCTCAGCAGATGGTTGAAAGTTTTTTAAATTAAGCTCAATATATCTTTCATGAGAAAATTGTCGGACTTCAGGATTTCTAGTAAAAATTTAGACCTAGACGAACTTGGTTTAAAGCTAGATCATCAAACTGTTCCCCAAGATTTGAAAGATGCATCTACTGATTGCATCTCAATCTCCATGGCAGAGATGGATTCTCGAAAAATAACAGGCTTGACGGATTATCTGGATTCACTTGATCAAGAAGATGAGGCTACCGATACATTCTGGAAAACTAGAAAAAATCATATTTCAGGATTTTTGAAATACAAATATGAACACAATAAAGACGAATCAATAATATTATTTTTAGACCGAACTGAAGGTAAAATTTTTTATGAGGATTGTGACTTAATAGACCTTTCAATTAGTGACAACACCCTTATCGTCAATGCATTTAAATGGATCATAGTTGATACTGACCCGCTCATTATAATGAATGGCGATGGTATATTTTTTAGCTTTATTAATACCGAATCAAGTATTACTCAGGTCGTGCTTTATCATGCTGAACTTGATTATGGTTATGGCGGATCAACCCCTCAAGAGGTAGAAGCGCGCTCCCTAAAAAGATATATTAGAGATCCAAGCGAACCTTAATTCAATATATAACCTTCCAATTTACTTTTTTTTGTAACAACCTTTCTTTTCCTCCGTTTAAGTATTAAGACCACTTAATAACTATCCTAAGGAGGGATCAATGATTGAGATACTCACAGCATCAGTAATATGGCTATTTGCCCTAACGATTTATTTGTTTGTTAGAAAGCTTAGAAAACCCAAACCAATGGATGAAATCAAACTCCAAAAAATCCATGTCATGCGTTTGGGACCCTTTTCTGGGCAAAGCAATTCGTTTAAAGGTAAGTCTGTTGTATTCCTGATGCTGTTGAGTACCTTTTCTTATGCTGAAGTGGATCTTAAAACTCTTGATAACTTTCACATAGATGACTTAAGTCAGAATGAGCTAACAGTCGCAAAGATTGCAGAGGATGTTGAAGATCAAACGCAGCTTGGCTTTCACATGGAAAGACCTCACTGTATTCCTAACTACCCATACCTCATGATGGAAGTGCCAAAAGAGATTCCTAAAGGTGCAAATGTTTATGCAAAAATGACAGTGGATAAAAACAAGCCTAGCAAAGCTAAGCTCTATCTAGAATTTGTGATAGATGCATCGGATGGTAAGAAGGTGGGTTGGTTTGCACTCAAGAAATTTCCATCTTTTTATAACGCTTCTAAAGTCGAGATGAAGTTTCAATCAGTCACTGGCATGAAGAACCAAACATTCATATTGGATGGCTTAAAAGATTCAACCTATCAGGCCCAGCAGATCTGCAATTCAGGTCACATGCTAAGAGCATCCAATAAGCAGGTTAAGATTTGAAAAAATTCATCGGTCTTTTCTTACTTTCACCCATATTATTTG
>Ga0209709_10002035_pt1 | contig 18078 bp, 18 predicted proteins | sample ArcticOcean_MG_C_2_FD_187435 | JGI IMG/M metagenome (GOLD analysis project Ga0209709, IMG submission 187435) | Marine microbial communities from western Arctic Ocean - ArcticOcean_MG_CB4_136 (SPAdes) (version 2) | ecosystem: Environmental > Aquatic > Marine > Oceanic | place: Arctic Ocean... | reverse complement strand
AATGGATCTCCAACTTGAACAGTTGGTTTTTTTTCTTCAATTTTATCATCAAATGAAGCTGATGCCATACTAGCACCATGAATTCCATCTCTACCAGTTTTTGAGCCAACATAGATTACAGGCTTTCCTAATCCCGCAGCTTTAGAATAAAAAATCTTATCTTTTCTAACAAGACCTAAGGTCATAGCATTTACTAGAATGTTACCATTATAAGACTCGTCAAAACAAGTTTGGCCAGCAATTGTTGGAACCCCCATGCAATTACCATATCCACCTATCCCATGAACAACGCCACGTAATAAATTTTTAGTCTTTTTATGCTGAGGTGAGCCAAAATGAATTGAGTTCAAGTTAGCTATTGGTCTTGCACCCATTGTAAAGACATCTCTCATAATTCCACCAACACCAGTTGCTGCACCTTGGTAGGGCTCAATAAATGAAGGGTGATTATGGCTTTCGATTTTAAACACTATTGCATCATCATCACCAATATCAATAACACCAGCGTTCTCACCCGGTCCTTGAATAACATTTTTACCTTTAGTAGGTAAATTTTTAAGATGAAACCTAGATGATTTGTACGAACAATGCTCGTTCCACATTGCAGAAAAAATACCTAGTTCAGTTATATTTGGAACTCTTTTTAATAAGTCACAAATTTTTTTGTATTCATCTTTTTTTAACCCATGATCGATAGCGATTTGTTCATTGACTATCATTATTTTAAATTATTAATTAAATTTTCAAAAAATATAGAACCATCTTCACCAGAAAGAGCAGGATCAATCATACGCTCTGGATGAGGCATCATTCCTAAAATGTTTTTCTCTTTATTAAATATTCCAGCAATATTTCTAATAGAACCATTTGGGTTATTTTTCTCATCAACATTCCCATTTATATCTGAATAATAGAGGGCCACTTGATTATTATTATCAATTTCTTCAATCTGTTTTTTTGAACAATAATAATTTCCTTCATTGTGTGCGATATGAAGTTCAAGTGTTTTTTTCCTTAAGTATTTAAAATATGAATTGTCTTTATCATTAACTTTTACAAAAACATTTTTGCAAATAAATTCTAAATATTTATTTCTAAGCAGCACTCCTGGAAGCAAACCAGACTCAACTAAAATTTGAAACCCATTACAAATTCCCATAACTTTACCACCACCTTTTGCAAAGTTAATTACAGATTGCATTATTTTCGATTTAGAGGCCATACTTCCACATCGAAGATAATCACCATAAGAAAAACCTCCTGGTAAAACTACCAAATCACTTTTTGGAAGCTCAACATCATTGTGCCAGACCATTTTATTTTTAAAACCAAATTTTTTCAAGGCAACATCCATGTCTCTATCACAATTAGATCCAGGAAAAGTTATTACAGATGAGTTCATTATATATTATTGTGATCCAATAATTTTATAATCTTCTATTACTAAATTTGCTAAAAGTTTTTTACACATATCTTCTACTTTTTCTTCAGCTTTTGTTTTATCACTTTCCTTAGTATCAATTTCAAAATATTTTCCTTGTCTAACCTCATTGATGTCAGCAAAACCCATGCCATCTAAGGTTTGATGAATAACCTTACCTTGTGGATCGAGAACATCTTTTTTAAGAGTGATAACTACTGATACTTTCATATTATTTTCTTTTTTTTATTGATCTTAATTTTGTAACGTTGACTGCACTAACATTGGATTGTTCATGAAGTATTCCTAATCTTTTAGCAACTTCCGTGTAAGCTGGTATTAAATCTCCTAGATTTTTTCTAAACCTGTCCTTATCTAATTTTTTATCTGTTATTGAATCCCACAATCTACATGTGTCAGGACTTATTTCGTCAGCTAAAATTACTTCAGTTTTTCCACCTGATTTAAGTCTTCCAAACTCAAGTTTAAAATCGATTAATTTAATTCCAACACCCCTAAACATCCCAATCATGAAATCATTAATTCTTAAGATCATTTTTTTAACTTTCTCTATCTCTTTTTTGGTGGCCCAATCGAAAGCTAAAATATGTTCCTCGGCTATTAAGGGATCTCCTAACTTATCATCCTTAAGACAATACTCAATTAGAGGTTCTTTAAGCACAGTTCCATCTTCAATCCCAAGTCTTTTTGTTATAGAGCCAGTTGCAACATTTCTCACAATAAACTCAACTGGTATAATCTCCACAAATTTAATAATTTGCTCTCTCATATTTAACCTTTTTACTAAATGATTTTTAATTCCAATTTGTCCTAGGTTTGTAAGTATGTGTTCAGATATTCTATTATTTAAAACACCCTTACCTTCTATGGTGGATTTTTTTAGATTATTGAAAGCGGTGGCATCGTCCTTAAAATATTGAATAACTAAATCTTTATCTGATGTTGAGTAAATAATTTTTGCCTTACCTTCATATAATTTTTTACCTTTTTTCATTATTTAAAAACTCTCCTGAAAATTAAATCTACATTTTTAAAATGAGATGAATAATTAAATATCGCCTTAAGTTTTTTTGATGAAATTTTAGTCATAATAAATTTATCATTAGATATCACATTAAATAAATTCAAATTTTCAGCAAAACATTTTTTTGCGTAGTTTTGAACCATTTTGTAAGACTGCTCTCTACTCAATCCTGATTTTGTTAACTCAAGCATAACTTCTTGAGAAAAAATTAAACCTTTTGTCAAATTTAAATTTTCAATCATTTTCTTTGGATACACAATAATCTTATCTAAAATATTTCCAAGTCTAACTAAGGCAAAGTCTAGAGTAATATTTGCATCTGGACCAATATTTCTCTCAACACTTGAATGGGAGATATCTCTTTCATGCCATAGTGCAATATTCTCTAATGCTGGAATAACAGCACTTCTAACCATTCGGGCAAGTCCAGTTAGATTTTCACTTAATATTGGATTTTTTTTATGAGGCATTGCTGAGGAACCTTTTTGATCTTTTGAAAAATATTCTTGCAACTCATAGACCTCTGTTCTCTGTAAGTGTCTAATTTCAATAGCAACTCTTTCCACTGAACCAGCTATAATAGCAAGAACAGAGAAATAAAAAGCATGTCTATCTCTTGGTATTACCTGTGTTGATATTGGTTCAACTTTTAAACCTAGTTTTTTAGCGACGTGTTTTTCAACATTAGGACTTATATTTGCAAAGGTTCCAACAGCACCTGATATTGTACATGTTGATATTTCAGCTATAGCATCAACTAATCTTTTTCTGTTTCTTTTGAATTCCTCATAGAACGAAGCAAGTTTTAAACCAAAGGTAATAGGTTCAGCATGAATTCCATGGCTACGCCCAATACATGGGGTGTACTTATATTTTTTAGCTTGTTTTTTTAAAACTTTTAAAATTTGATCAATATCATTTAATAAAATTTTACCAGATTGAGCTAATTGAATGTTTAAACTTGTATCTAATACATCTGATGAAGTCATTCCTTGGTGGAGATATCTAGCTTTAATTCCCACTTTTTCTGTAACAGAAGTTAAAAAAGCGATCACATCATGCTTGACCTTATTTTCAATTTGATGAATTCTTTTAACGTTGATTTTAGCTTTTTTTCTTACAACAGACGCAACGCCTTTTGGAATTTGACCTATTTTCTCCATAGCTTCTGCAGCAGCAATTTCTACATCAAGCCAAATTTGATATTTATTTTGTTCTGACCATATGTCAGTGAGTTGTTTTCTGGAATATCTTTCAATCATTAATTATAAGTAAGGGGGCTTTGAATAACCTTTAACAGATTCTGTAAAAATTTCATAACCATTTTCAGTAATTCCCAGTGTATGCTCAAATTGTGCTGATAAAGATTTATCTTTTGTAACAGCTGTCCATCCATCTTTCATCATTTTTACATCCCATTTTCCCGTATTTATCATGGGCTCAATGGTAAAGGTCATTCCCGGTCTAAGCTCCATTCCAGTATTTTTTCTTCCATAGTGCAAAACATTTGGAGGTTCATGAAATGTTGTACTTATCCCATGACCACAAAAATCTCTTACAACAGAGTAGCCTTTTTTTTCTACAAAGGATTGTATTTCATTACCAATGTCACCAAGTTTCAACCCTGGTTTTAATAATTTTATTGCACGCATCATAGATTCATAAGTAGCATCTATTAAGTTGTTAACTTTAATTGGGGTTCTGCCCACACAAAACATTCTGCTAGTGTCTCCATAATGCTCATCAACAATAGCTGTAACATCAATATTTATTGCATCACCTTCATTTAAAACTCTGTCGGATGGAATGCCATGACAAACCACATGATTTAAAGAAGTGCATAATGATTTTTTAAAACCTCTGTAATATTGTGGTGCAGAATGTCCACCATTATCCCTAATGAATTCATAGCCAAGTTTATCTAAGTAATCAGTTGTAACGCCAGGTTTAATATAGTCTGTAAGCATATCAAGGGTTCTTGCACCCAAGTTGCCTGCAATTCTCATTTTTTTAAATTTTTCTAAATAATTATTCATAAATTAATCTTAATTTATAGGTATATTGTAGTACTAAATAATTTTTAAATATCTAATAGGATATGATATCTTTATAGCCTGATAATGAAAAAAAATGAATTAAAAATTTTAGATTGTACTTTAAGAGATGGTGGCTACTATAATAATTGGAACTTCAGCATTAGTTTAATAAACAAATATTTAAAAGTAATGTCTGATATAAAAGCAGACTATGTTGAAATTGGATTTAGATCACAAGAAAAAAAGGAATTTAGAGGTGCGTGCGCATACTCTACGGATGAGTTTTTAAATAGTCTACAAATACCAAAAAATCTAAAAATTGCTGTTATGATTAATGCAGTAGAGTTAATTAGAAATAAGAGTGAAAAAAAAAATATTGCATCGTTAAAAACCTTGTTGAAAAAATCAAAATTTAGTAAAATTAAGCTAGTTAGAATAGCAAGTCATTTCTCAGAAATACATAGAGTAATGCCTATAGCAAATAAAATTAAAACTTTAGGGTATAAGGTTGCAATTAATTTAATGCAAATTTCTGATAGAACAGAAAAAGAGATTAAAGAAGTTTGTGATCTCGCAAAGCAAATTAACATCGATACCCTTTACTTTGCTGATAGCACAGGCAGCTTAGACAGTAATCAAACACTTAAAGTAATTAAAGATTTCAAAAAAAATTGGAAAAAAAATTTAGGAATACATGCTCACGACAACATGGATAAAGCTATGGAAAATGCAACTGTTGCAATGAATAATGGTGTTAATTGGATTGACTCAACGGTATTGGGGATGGGAAGAGGTCCTGGAAATGTTAAAACAGAAAATCTAGTTTTAGAGTTAGACAAAATATATAAAAGAAAAGTTAATTATAATAGCTTGATTAAGTTAGTTGAAAATGACTTTATCTCAATGAAAAATAAATATGGCTGGGGATCAAATACTTATTATTATCTTTCTGGACTTTATGGGATTCATCCAAGCTTTATTCAAGGAATGCTTGGAGCTAAAACTTTTAGTTCAGAACAAATTCTTGCAGTAATAGAAAATTTAAAAACTAAAGGAGGAAAAGAATTTAGTAAAGATCTTATTGAAACTTATAAAAAATACTTTGTAGGCAAGGGTAAGGGTAAATACAGACCACAAAATGATATAAAAAATAAAGAAGTTTTAATTTTAGGTTCTGGACCAGGAGTTAAAAATCATAAAAAAGAATTAGAATTGTTTATAAAAAAATATAAACCATTTGTTATTGCTTTAAATACTCAAAACTCAATTAACTCAAAATTAATTAACAGAAGAGCAGTTTGTAATACTTTAAGACTACTGACTGATCATAAGTTGTTTAGATTTTTGCCTCAAAAACTTATTATACCGTACCAAAGACTGTCTAAACTTATAAAAGAAAAATTTAGCTCAGTAAAAAAATTAGATTTTGGTGTAGAGGTAAAAAATAATAAATTCCAATTTATGCAATCGTCTGTGATAATTCCTAATACTTTAGCAATTTCATATGCCCTAGGAATTGCCAATAGTGGAAAAGCAAAAAAGATTTATATAGCTGGATTTGATGGATATGATGAGGAAGATCCTAAAAGAATAGAAATGGACGATTTATTTTTTCTATATCAATCTTTGAGAAAAAAATCAGAATTAGTTAGTATTACGCCAACTAAATATAATATTAAATCAACATCTATTCAGGTTTTATAAAAATTAATTTTAAAGAATATGAAGTATTATTTAGTTATACCAGCAAGATATAACTCAAAAAGATTCCCAGGAAAACCACTTGTGGATATTTGTGGCGTTCCAATGATTATTAGAACTTACAATCAATGTAAAAAAGTTGTGCCCGAATCTAAAATCTTAATTGCAACGGATGACGCACGAATAAGAAAGGTATGTGAAAAGAAAAAAATCAATGTGGTTATGACTTCAAAAAAATGTTTAACAGGTACGGATAGAATAGCTGAAGTTGCAAAAAAATTTAAAGCTGATTTTTATTTAAATATACAGGGTGATGAACCGATATGTAATCCAAATGATATCAAAAAGTTGATCAATGAAGCTAAAAAAAACCCAAAAACTATAATTAATGGTTACACTGAAATTAAAGACAGAAAGCTTTTTTACTCTGGTCACATTCCTAAAGTTGTTTTTAGGAAGGATGGAAGACTTTTATACCAGTCAAGAGCTTCCATTCCCACTACTAAAGAAAAAAAATTTGTAAAATCATGGAGACAAGTGTGTATTTATTCACTTCCATACAAATCATTAATTGCATTTAGATCAGTAAATAAAAAAACTCCACTTGAGAGTTTGGAAGATTGTGAATTACTAAGATTTCTTGAGCTGGGTTATGATGTAAAAATGATAAAAATGTCTGATAAATCAATTTCCGTTGATACTAAAGAAAACTTAAGAGAAGTTATAAAAAGAATTAAGAAAATTTAAATGGAAAATAATAAAGTCTTAGTTCTTGGTTCAAAACCTGAATCAAACCTACCTGAGGAAAATGTTGCTAAGATCTACGCCGCTAATGGAGCGGCTGAAAGAGCGACTGATTATAGAAAAAAATATTTGGCAAATACATTAACGTGCATTGTAGGAGCTCGCGAATTTGCTAGAAACGAACATGTTAGCAGAAGAATTATAGAGGCCAAACCAGAAAATTTTATTATTAGATCAGGAGTAATTGACATACCATTGGAACTAAAAGATCACACCAAATTAATTTTTTTGTCAAATGATGAACAGTGGAACTTTCAATCCAAATTTTTCACAAATAAAAAAGTTTCTCTTTTTTTATCTGAAATTTTTCATCAATTAAAATTCTTTGATAAGATATTGCATATTTTAAAATTCATTAAAAATAAAAATATATGGGGAGTTTCTACAGGTTTTTACGCAATTCTACTTGCTTTAGAGGAAAACCCTGAATCAAAAATAATAATTTCAGGCATTGGAATGCAGGGTGGAAAACAGTTTTATAAATCTGAGAGAAGCAATCATTTTGTTTATGACTCAAGGGCTAGAGTAGATAGATTTCTTATTAATAGATTATTAAAAAAATACAAAGATAGATTATACACTCTTGACCCAGATTTAGCTAAAATTGCTAATATTAGTCAATGGAAAGGAAATTTTTTTTAAATTGTAATTAGAATCTATCTATAATAAAAACTACTAAATGCTTAAATCACCTTTTACATCTAGAAATCCTCGTGATTTCAAAGTTTTAATTTTTTATCCAAATCTGCATATGAGTGCACTTATGCCTCAATCAGTGGGTATTTTTACTGCGCTGTTAAAGGGAGAAGGTTATCCCCTAGATCTTTTTGATTGTACTTATTATCAAGATATTGACTCCTTAACTCTTGGTAAAAATACTAATGAAGAAAAAGTTGAAAATAGAAATGTTCACAAATATGATAATACTGAATGGAATGAAAAAGGGGTAAAACCAAAAAATGGAATTGTTGAGGCTTTTAGAAAAAAAGTGGCAACGTTTCAACCAGATTTAATTTTAGTTTCAGTTTTAGAAAGCACTTATTATTTAGCAATAGATTTGCTTAAATCTATACCTGAAAAAGATAGAAAATTTAAAACTCTTTTTGGAGGTGTATTTGCAACTTATGCTGCAGATAAAATTATTAAAAATGATCTTGTCGATTACGTCTGCAGAGGAGAAGGTGAAGGTGCTGTAGTAGAAATGGCAAATGCACTATGTTCAGGAGGTAGAATTGATCAAATTAAAAATTTAACGATAAAAGGTGAGGGAAATATTTATAGAAATGGTATGCGTCCACCAATAGATATTGATACAGTACCAATACCAGATTGGGATTTATTTGAGCCTGGAAGCTTGTATAGACCTATGCAAGGAGAAATATGGAGAGCTGTAGGATTAGAGACACAAAGAGGGTGCCCGTATACATGCACATTCTGTAATTCACCATCTAATAACGTAGAATATAAAGCAGAAACAGGTGGAAAATTTCACAGAAAAAAAAGTATAGGGAGATTAAAAAAAGAATTAGATTTTTTAGTAAAAAAATATGACCCTAATTTAATTTACTTTGTCGTTGATACTTTTTTGGCGATGTCAAATAGGGAATTTGATGAATTAAAAGAACTTTATTCAGATTATAAAATCCCTTTTTGGATGAACACAAGAGCAGAAACTATTAATGAGTATAGGGCGGCAGGTTTAGAAGATATGAATATGTTGAGAATGAATATTGGTATTGAGCATGGAAATTATGACTACAGAAGAACCTATCTTAAAAGAAATGTAAAAGATGATGTTCAAATAAGAGCATTTGAAATAGCCGCAGACCATAAGTATGCATCTTGTGCAAATAGCATTATTGGAATGCCTGATGAAACAAGGGATTTAATATTTGATACAATAAACTTTGTGAGAAAGCTTCCTGACAACATTGATGCAACAGGTGCCTTTATTTTTGCACCTTATCACGGGACACCTTTAAGAGATCTCGCTATTAAAAAGGGCTATATAAGAGACGATGAAATTTGCTCTTTATCAAATACAAGTGAAAGTATGTTGAGAATGCCAACTATATCAAAAAGTGAAATTCAAGGTTTGGCTAAAGTTTTTAGCCTGTACACTAAATTTCCAAAAGAAAGATGGCCAGAAATTAAAATTGCCGAAAAAAATGATGCCGAAGGTAGTCTGATGATGACAAAACTTGGTGCAGAGTTTGATAATACTTACAGGCAGTTTGCTGCTGCATCAGATTTACATGATTAATAAGTTGGTTTTTATCGAATAAATTTTAATTTTTTTTCAACTTTTATTTCTTTGTGACTTATTTTACAGCGATAAGCTAAAAAAATAACACCAGCTTTTTTTGCAAGTAAATAATTTGAATAATATTCTTTATCAATATCTTTAGCTATTTTAAAACATTCAGCATCTTGAATTTGAACTAAGAATAATAGATAAGCTTTATAACCTTTTTTTGTGGCCTCAATAAGAGCTCTTAAATGTTTTGAACCCCTGGCTGTTATTGCATCTGGGAATTCTGCAATTTTTGCTTTTCTAAATAAAGTAACGTTTTTAACTTCAACAAAAATTTTTTGTTTATTTTTTTCGATAAAAAAATCAAATCTTGTTTCTTCATTGAAGAAAACCTCTGGTTTAATCACACTATTATTTGATACTTCTTTAATAAGATTATTTGACAGAGCATGATGAGCAATTTTATTAGCAAAATGAGTATTTACTCCTACTAATGTTTTTTTAACTTTAATGATTTCTAATGTATATTTTAATTTTCTTTTAGGATTGTTATTTTTAGAAATAAAGGCATCATTACCTTCATCCAGCAACCCCATCATTGACCCTGTATTGGGACAGTGTGCTGTTACAACCTCTTTATTTATTTTAATATCGGCAAAAAATCTTTTATATCTTTTGACGAGTTTACCTTTTATTAAAGATTTGGTAAATTCCATAATTAAATTGTATATTTAAAATGATAAAAAACACAAAAGTTAATGCCGCAATAATAATTATAGGTAATGAAATTCTTTCAGGCAGAACGCTAGACACAAATACAAGTACAATCGCTGTATGGCTGAATTCTATTGGTGTTAATGTCCAGGAAGTAAGAGTAATCCCCGATATAGAAAAAACAATCGTAGATACGGTGAATAAATTAAGAAGATTAAATGATTATGTATTTACAACTGGTGGTATAGGTCCAACTCACGACGACATTACAGCCGAATCAATTTCAAAAGCATTCAATCTTGAATATGAAATTCATAAAAGTGCTTTTAAAATTTTAGAATCTTATTACAAGCCTGGAGAATTTAATGAGGGAAGACAGAAAATGGTTTGGATGCCTAAAGATGCAAAATTAATCATAAATCCAACTAGTGGTGCACCAGGCTTCAACGTTGAAAATGTTTTTTGTTTACCGGGCGTTCCTTCAATATTAAAATCGATGTTGGGTGGTTTAAAAAATGAGATAGTAGGAGGCGAGCCCATTTTAAGTCACACTATTAGTTTAAGAACAGTTGAGAGTGAAATTGCAAAATCATTAACCTATGTTCAGGAAAATAATAAAGATGTGGAGATAGGAAGTTATCCTTTTTTTCAAGCAGGCAAGTTAGGAGTTTCAATTGTAATACGTTCAGAAGATCAGTTAAAAATTGACAATTGTAGTTTGCAAATTTTAGATTTTGTTAATCAAAAAAAAATAGAAATTGTTGAAAGATAATAAAATACTCTACTTTGCGTATGGTAGTAATTTACACCATTTTCAAATGAAAAGAAGGTGTAAGGATAGTATATTTGTAAAAAAAATTAATTTAAAAGATTTTAAACTAACCTTTAGAAGTAAATATAGAGCGGCTGATATTGAAACTAAAAAAAATTCAATTGTACCGGGCGCATTATTTGAAATCTCTAAAAGTGATGAAAAAAAATTAGATGTTTATGAGGATTTTCCTCTTTTGTATAAAAAACACTACTTTATATATTATGGAAAAAAAGTAATGACATATATTATGACAAAAAAAACCAAATTTATGTATCCAACTGAAAGATACTTAAATATAGTTAAACATGGTTACAAAGATTGCAACCTTGATAAAAAATATTTGCTAAAAGCTTTGAAATTTTAGTTGTGAAATTAAAAAAATTATTTAATACTTTTTAAGTAGTTATAGTCTTTAATTATATTTGTATCAGATAATATTTTATTAAAAGATTCTTTTATTAATTTTTGTTGGTCCTTTTTAATTTCTGGATCTGAGAATCTGCCTTTTTTTTTATAAAGTTTAGTAGTCCACAAGTTTTTTAATGTATTCTCTTTTGAATGGACGAATACAGATTTTTTAACAAATTCATTAACAATTTTGTAATTATAGAAATCTAATATTTTTTCTAAAATTACCTCTGAATCTTTTGTTAGGTCATCATAATTTACAACTAAAAATTTATTTTTATTCTCAGGTTCAGAAGCAAACCTGGCCCAAAAATTTATATATTTTTTGTAAAGTTTAATTTTTGCAATCAATAGCTCATGATTAACTTCTTTTAACCTAATTTCAGGAGCCCTTCTGTCATATTTAACATAAAGAGATGAAATTTCATCAAATGGATCTCTAAATAATATAACAGGCTTAACTTGGTCAAATTTATAAAGATCCATACGTCCTAAAGGATACCTACTAAATATAATTTTTTTCTCTCTATATGTTTTTTCGTCCATAAAAATATTTTTATCAATTATATGATTTAAAACATGTACATGATTATACATGGCAGCCGAATCTACTTGCGATCCAGAAAAAAAAAGTCTTGCGTTTATATTGTCATATTTAGGCACACCGTCACCTAATTGATAAAATAATTCAAAATATGACTGCAATATATTTCTTGCAAAATTACTTCCTGTACTAGGTGAGGAAATCAAAAAATTTACTTTATTACTATTGTAACTAAAAAAATCTTTAGTAATATTTCTTTTTATTTTTTTAATTTGCTCATTAAACAAAAGATGAATAATTACCCTTGAATACAAGCCTTTAATTCCAGTTCTTGCAAAAAAATCTGGATAAAATTGTATACGAGAATATTTTGTTAATTTTATTAATTTCCATCTTAAATCTGATTGAAAAAAATTTTTAATTTTTTGTTTGATATTTTTTAACATAATACTGACGGACTAAATTTTACTATAATAAATTTTTCTGAAATTGAAACTATTATTTGTAATGTACAGACTTTCTTAAAAAAATAAAATATCATAAGATTTACAATTATTTAATAAATAATAAAAGTTTAACATAAGCTGGTTTAACGAAACCCAATCTAAGTGAGTATTAATGAATTTTGCATGATACGTGGAGTAAAACTAGAGCTTACAGGGGCAAATAAAAAAAATTTGATTATTAATCTTGTTCAATTATAAATATTAGCATAAATACTCATGAAAAATCAGGATGCCCTCGTGGTGAAATTGGTAGACACAAAGGACTTAAAATCCTTGCCCTTTTGGGAGTGCCAGTTCGAGTCTGGCCGAGGGCACCAATAAATGTTTAATAAAGCATACATAGTTTTTGATAAAACAAAAAGTTCACTAAAAATAAAATCTCATTTAATAAAAAAAATCGTTAAAACTACACTGTCAAAATCTGATTTTATAATCGTTTTGGGTGGTGATGGTTTTATGCTTGAGACATTAAAAAGATATTACAAATTTAATAAACCATTCTATGGAATTAATTCTGGAAATTATGGTTTTTTGATGAATAAATTTTCAAGTAAAAATTTTTTTAAAAATTTAAAAACATTAAAATCAATTATGATACATCCATTAGAAATGACCGTTAAAACGAAAAATAATAAAATCAAAAAAGCTATTGCCATTAATGAGGTTTCAGTATTAAGACAAAACAAACAAGCTGCATCGATCAATATAATGAAGGGAAAAACTAAGATAATTAAAAAATTAATATCTGATGGAGTTTTGGTTTCAACACCAGCCGGAAGTACAGCTTATAATTTATCAGTACATGGGCCAATTCTTGATTTGAACTCAAGGAAGCTTGCCATTACTCCAGTAAGCCCATTCAGACCTAGGAGATGGAAGGGTGTAATTACAAGCGATAAATCAAAAATTAGTATAAAAAATATTGATGTTAACAAAAGACCAATTAGTGCAGTAGCTGATAATTTTGAAGTTAGAAATGCAAAATTAATAAATATTAAAGTAGATAAGAAAATAAACTTTAATTTACTTTACAATAATATCAACAGTCTTCATAAAAAAATTAAGATCGAACAAACAAGAAAAGAAATTAAACTAAAAAGAAAATAGACTTACTGGTAATAAACTTGATTAAATTTAGCCAATTTTTAAAAAAAAAACTAGTCATCATAAAGCAAACAAAACCATGGTATTTTTTTATAAAATTTTTTTTTATACCATTTTTTGATTTTATATGGGTTTATATAATTAATTTTCAAGGAAGACTGTTAGCCGTTATCTTTCTATTTAAAAAAAAAAATTTTTATAAAATTAATAAATATGAAGAAGCAAAACTAATAGAAAATGATCCTGACTTTCAAAAAATAGCTTACAAAATAAGAAATTCAATCGATGAAAATTTAATTAATAAAATGAAAGATCAATTAGAATCTATAGAAGTGAATGACCCAACACAAAAAAAAAACTCCTCTTATAGTGTTGAGTTTTTTGAACTTTTACCGGATGAAATAAAGCAAGAAATTGTAAATTTTGCAATTTCAGAAAAAAACCTAGTTACAGCTACAAAATATCTGAAAGTTTTACCCGTAATAAAAAAATTAATTGTTTACCTTAATGTACCTAAAAATATTGAAGAAAGAGCGGCTCAACTTTGGCATAAAGATGACTTTGGATACAAGAGTTTGGATATTTTTTTAGCCATTTCTGATATTAATATAAATAATGGACCCCTTTATTTTCTTAAGGCAAAAAATGAATTGGGTGTTTTTTATAAAATTAAAAATGTAATAAAAAATGCACAACAAGGGGAGAGAAACAAAATCTCTTTAGATGTTTTTTCTGATTATTATAAAAAAAGTGAAGTTGGAGCATTAATTGGAAAAAGTGGGACAGGAATTTTAATTGATAGCTTCACAAAATATCATAGAGGAGGCTTTTGTAAAACTGAAAATCGAATAATGTTAAGAATAAGCTATCAAACACCAGACAGTTCGAGGGGGAATAAAGCTTATGATTCTGAAAATTTTTATTATTATCCGAAAATTAATAAAAAAAATGTGAAAAGTATTTTTCATCAATATGTTTTTTTTAAATATAGAAACAAATTCTTAAGATTAATTAAAATTGATACTGTAATTCTGTTTTTAATAAAGATCTTTCATTATAAAAAATGAAATAATAATTCACACAGGCCAAAAATAAGATTAAATGTTTAATAGATGATAAAATTACCAATTATAAATTACAAACCAGAAATAGACTGTCTAAGGGCTATTGCTGTATTTTTGGTTATTTTATTTCATTTTGAATTATTTATGATTAAGGGTGGTTTTGTAGGAGTTGATGTGTTTTTTGTAATCAGCGGATACCTCATTACAAGTCTAATAATTAATGACATTGAGAAAAATAAATTCTCCCTTATTGAATTTTATGCAAGAAGACTAAGAAGGATTATTCCTGCATTATATTTCACTATAATAATCGTTCTAATTTTAAGTTATTTTATATTAAGTCCAGACCACTTTAATAGAGTGGGCAAATCAAGTATTTCTGCTGCTAGTGCATATTCCAATTTTTTTTTTTGGCATGAGTCAGGTTATTTTAATTTTGAAAAATATTTTAAACCTTTCTTGCACACATGGAGCTTGTCAGTAGAACTTCAATTTTATTTTTTTTGGCCAATCCTTACATTCATAATTTTTAAACTATTCAAAAAAAAAATAATATTTTTTATTTTTGGGATTTTCCTGGCAAGTTTATTTTTATCAATAATATTTTCTGAAAGATCATCGGGATATTTTTATTTTACATTATTTCGTTTATTCGAGTTCTCCATCGGATCGATTGTTTATTTGCTCAAGGATAATATTAAGATTAAATCCAATGATTTTTTTTTCAGTATGGGAGTAATTTTGATTATACTTTCATCATTTGGTTTTTCAGAAAAGAGCGTTTTTCCTGGGATTAATTCATTAGCTCCATGTTTAGGAGCCGCTTTAATATTAATTACTGGTGGAAAATTAATTTTATTTAAAAAATTATTTATAAATAATGTTTTAATATTTTTAGGAAAAATAAGTTATTCTTTATATTTGGTTCATTGGCCATTATATATTTTTTATAAATATATAAAGCTTGAACCATTAGAAGTAATTGAAAAAATATTATTAATTTTTATTACTATAGCTATTTCAATTTTTATATATAAATTTATTGAATCACCTTTTAGAAAAAAAAATAATAATATTTTTATAATCTCAACAAAAAAAATGATAATAATTTTAATTTTAACCTTAACCTCAATTATTTTATTATCTAATTACTTAGTTTCTACTAATAAATTTTCACATTTAAGTAAAACTAAACAGACTGTAATTAAAAAATTAAAAGATGAAGAAAAGCTCATTAGAAGTTTTGAAAATGAAGTTATTAATCGTATTAAAAATAAAAACTATTTTAAAGATTCAGATAAACCTGTTAAAGTATTGATCTGGGGAGATAGTCATGGAGGAGATCTTTATGGTTCTTTAAAGGTAAATGATGAATTTTCAGACTTAGACCTAGAACATCTGAAAGATGATTTCTTTAATTGTTTTAGCAAAAAAAGTTATTATGAAAATTACATTCAAATTATTAAAGATAATTTTCTAAATTCCAAAAAATCCTGTGAAAACAAAGCTGAATATTATGAATTTAAACATGAAATTTTAAGTCAAGCTGATGTTATAATTTTATCTTCAAGATGGTCAAAAAAGTTAGAAGTTGAAAAAATTATAAAATTCATAAGAAATTATTCTTCTAATCAAATTATTGTTGTAGGAAGAAAACCACATTTTTTTCACATACCAACTTTATACATTAAATCTAAAATTGACCTAAATTATCTTGCTTATTTAAATCGTAACAAGAAAGTTGTGGAAATTAACAATATAATAAAAAAAATATCAATAAAAAATGATTTTATATTTTATGATATTGATAGTCTTATTTGTTCCAATGAGGAGTGCAAAGTAATTAAAAAAAATAATTTACTGATGATTGACGAGGATCATTGGTCGTATCAAGGATTTATTTTTTATGGTAAAATGTTGTTTAGTAATAATTTTCTGGATATTATATTAAAAAATAATAATTAATTAAATTAAGAAATAAAATTATTAATTTTAATTTATTATATAACAGGAAAAATTGCCTTAATAAAAAGATTAAAATTTAATGCTTCAAAAATTTCAAGATATTATTCAAAAAGTGAGCCCACTATTTGATGAATTATTTGTTTCTTATCAAAAAAGTTACCACCATGACAAAAAGTTTTCTTTAATTTCTTTTTCACTTGAAGATGAAAATAACCTAATAATCTGTCCCCTAACCATACAAACTTTTAATTATTCTAATGAGCTTGGTTTCTATGGAAATCCATTTGAGATAATAAGTAAAAATAAATTATCAAAAAGTAGTGCAGCCCGTGTATTAAAAAAAATTGATGAAATTAAAAAAAAAAATAATATCCAAAAAATTAGTTTAAAGCTTGAAATTAAAGAAAATGAGGTAAACCACTATCTGGATAAAAACTCTTACTCAGTTGATGAAATTTATGTGGAGAGTAGAATTGATTTAGAAAATTCATTAGATGATGTCAAAAAAGATTTTAGCAAAGGTCACAAAAGCTGTCTAAAGATTGAATATCCTGAAATCTCCTATGAGATAACAGATCATAACAATTATATAAATAACCAAATAAGAGAAATGCAAAAACTACATTTGAATGTTTCAAAAAATAAAACTAGATCTGATGAAACTTGGTTAGAAATGGAAAAGATGGTTTTGGAAAAAAAAGGATTTATGATCAAAGTTAAGAATAACAACGTATTAATTGGATATTCTTTTTTCTTTCATAACACTTATAATGTGTATTATTTTTCATCATGCATATTAAGAGATAACTTTAAATTTTATAAAAATATAGGCCACACAATGATATTAAATGCTATCAAATACTCAAAAAAAACTAATTTGAAATATTTTATTTTAGGTAGAAGTAAAACTTTATTTGAATTGGAAAATAAAAATGACACTAAAGTGTATAATGTAGAAAAATTTAAATCTTCATTTGGTGGTAAAAAAAAATATTATGTTATATTTAAGGATATTCCGTTAAATTTACATTTTTAAAAAACTAACGATTATAAGTATCGATTTTATTGAATGATGGTGCCCCCGCACGGAGTCGAACCGCGGACCTATTGATTACAAATTTATAGATCCAAAAAATTTTTCCTTTACTTGCTAGACCATACAACACTTTTACTACAGTGTGAATCCCTAATATATATTTCTACTACACATCGACTACAGAGCTGAATATGAAACCTCCAGTTACCAATGTTTATTGATATTTGTTTGATAAAGAAAATATTCAAACATTATTAAATAGATGAGTCTTTATGTGGGTTTTATTTTGTATTTATTATAAGCAAATGACTCGTTGGAGTTGTATTTTTTCTGTCGGAGCTCCTAAGAACGTCGCTGTTGCTCCGTTCATTCTCCAAGGTCGAATGGGACTCGATAGTGGTGCCGAGTCAATCTCTGTTGAGCTATGGACTCTTAAAAACGATGTTTCCCTATGTGGTAGATGTAACTTATATCTAGGCTTATATAGTCTGTTTCATAGAGCTAGTGACATCAAAATAGATATCAGTGGATAAGATCATTTAAATGAATCCTTTTTTAAAAAAATATAATAAAATTATTTTACAAAAAAATTATGCAAAAATTATTTCAAAAAAAATATGATTACTTGAGTTACGACAAGCCAGCCATAGACCGTTGTATTAA
>Ga0209709_10002034_pt1 | contig 18079 bp, 24 predicted proteins | sample ArcticOcean_MG_C_2_FD_187435 | JGI IMG/M metagenome (GOLD analysis project Ga0209709, IMG submission 187435) | Marine microbial communities from western Arctic Ocean - ArcticOcean_MG_CB4_136 (SPAdes) (version 2) | ecosystem: Environmental > Aquatic > Marine > Oceanic | place: Arctic Ocean... | reverse complement strand
TGAAAGCTGGAGATAAAATTAGATTATCAATTGATAATCTAGGTGAACAAAACTCAAAAGTTGTACCAGAATAACTTGAAAATTAAGACTTCAGAGCCTAGAGCTATTTGGAAGGCAAAAACTATATTAGGTGAAGGAACTTTATGGGTACCATCACATAACAGTATTTACTTTGTTGATATAAAGAAGAAAAAAATTTTAATTCTAAATATAAAGTCTAATAAAAAAAAAATTATAAAAATAGATAAAGAAATTGGTTTTCTTGGCCATATTAAAAAAGATATTTTTTTACTTGGTTTACAGTCAGAGCTTAGAATAGTTAATTTTAGAAATAAAAAAATTATAAAATCTATTAAAATAGAAAGTGACAAACCATTAAATAGAATAAATGATGGTAAAACAGATCTTAAAGGAAGATTGTGGTTTGGAACAATGGATAATCTTGAGAGAAAAATTAAAAATGGATCTTTATATTGTTTAGATAAAAAATTAACACTTCATAAAGTTGATACAAAATATTATATAACTAATGGACCTGTATTTATTAATAATGATACTTTTTTACATACAGATAGTGGTCGCAAGATAATTTTTAAAATTAAGATAAATAATAATTATAAAATAATAAAAAAAACTACATTTATAAAATTTTCTAAAAAAGTTGGCTCACCTGATGGAATGACTATTGATAATAGGAAAAATATTTGGATATGTCATTTTGGAGGAGCATGTATTTCAGTTTATAATTTAAAAGGAAAAAAAATACATAACCTTAAATTTCCAGCTAAAAATATTACAAATTGCACATTTGGTGGAAAAAATATGAATGATCTTTATGCAACATCGGCATTAAAAGGAATGAAAAAAAATGAAGTTAAAAGATTTAATTTAGCTGGATCACTATTTCATGTTAAAACTAATGTTAAAGGTTTAATTACAAAATCATTTAAAATTTAATATGATCGAATTATTTATAGCTTTTGCCGCAGGGCTTATTAGTTTTTTGTCGCCATGCGTGTTACCATTGATACCTGGCTATATTTCATTTATTTCAGGCCAATCATTAAATGAATTGTTGCAAAAAAAGAAAATAAATCTGTTACCCTTAATATTATTTTCACTAGGATTTTCTACGGTATTTATAATTTTTGGGGCAACAGCTTCTTTGTTAGGGAAAATTCTTTTACAAAATTCACAAACATTAAGAATAGTTGCAGGTTTAGTGATAATTGTATTTTCATTACAGTTACTTGGAATTTTTAATATTAGATTTTTAAATTTTGAAAAAAAAATATACACAAAAAAATCAAATAACATTTGGTTTTCATTTGTAATTGGTATGGCTTTTGGATTTGGTTGGACCCCATGTATAGGTCCAATTCTTGGATCAATTTTAGCATTAGCCTCTACTGAAGAAACTATCTTAAGAGCAATAATTCTTTTAATTTTTTATTCCTTAGGATTGGCTATACCTTTCATTTTATCAGGATATTTAATGCAAAGATTCTTAATGTTTTCTAAAAACTTTAAAAAAAACATTAATTTAGTTTCTAAAATTGGAGGTACAATTCTTTTAATTACTGGAATTTTAATTTTAACCAATCAATTACAAGTACTTGGTTATTATATCTTAAATTTTTTTCCATTTTTACAAAATTTCGGATAATAGTTAGTTAAAATGAAAATTTATCAAATCGACTCTAGTGCAAGAAAAGAGGGTTCTATCTCAAAGGATTTGGCCAAGAAACTGTTAAACAAGATTAAACAATCTGGAGATGAAGTTGTTTATAGAGACTTAGATAATGAAATGCTTTTTGTGTCTGGTCTAACAGAATCAGGAATGAAAATTCCTGTTAACAAACAAACAGAAGAGAATAAAAAGATGTTTGAATTGTCAGACAAACTTGTATTGGAGTTAAAAGAAAGTGACATAATAATTATATCAGCTCCAATCTATAATTTTGGACCACCCGCAACTTTAAAAGCTTGGTCTGATCTTGTTGCAAGAGTTAAAGAAACTTTTAAATATAACGCTGATGGAAGTAGAGTTGGCCTACTGCAAGATAAGCAAGTTTATCTTGTAATTACTTCTGGTGGTACAAAAGTTAACAGCCCAGAAGATTTTTTAACACCGTGGTTAATTCATGTTCTAAATTTTTTTGGAATTAAAAAAATAGATATTATTGCAGCCGATCAAATGGCATTAGATTTTGGAAAATCTATTAAAGAAGCAGAAAAACTAATTAATAAAATAACTTAAATATCAAACTTTCTTTTTAAATGTCTAAGTTTACCTTCGCTACTATCATGATCAATGTAACAGCCCTGTAAAAATCTTTTACCTTCATTTGTATCATAGGCTGTTCTTCCATGAAGTAATCGGTGATTGTCCATCATCAGAATATCACCAGGTATTAATTTAAATTCAATTTTAAATTTTTCTGAATTATAAAGATCTGAAATTTCTTTTCTTGCTTTGTAATAAAGATCTAATTGTTTTTTTTCTAATATGGGCACATAATCTAATCTAGTGCTAAATCTTATTTGTTTAAAATTATCTTGCTCATCTATTTCAATTAATTCACCTTTATTTTCTAAAACAACATCTTTGTCTGTAAATTTAAACTTTACCTTTACTTTTGTTAGAATTTTAAAATAATTTGGATTATTTTTCTTTAAGTGCGTGGCAACTTTAAAACCATCAACTAAAGTTGAAAAACCTCCGCTAACTTCATTTTCAATGCAATGAAGTAATTGAATACATGGTACTGGTTTACGATATGGATTATCTGTATGAGGAGAAAGAGCAAGCGAAGTGTAAGCTAGATCATTTGGGTTAGGGACAGATTTAACATTAAAATATTTTCCAAAGTTTGTTTGCCTAATACTTCCAATCTTATTTGCAAATTTAACAATATAATTATATTGTACTGGTGCATTTTTAATTATTACAAAACCATATTTATAAAATGATTTGAGCAGCTCATACATTTCTTTACTTTCGTAAAACTTTTCTTTGAATAGGTAGGTGGGCTTTTCTTTAAGTGAAGAATCCCAAAATTTTTGTTTAACAGTATTTAAAAGATTTTCAGAATCTAAGAATTCAGACTTAAGTTTGCTAATTTGAAATTTAGAAGTAACACCATCGCTAAAAGTTAATTCAAGAATGTTTTTATTAATATGAGCGCTTTCAACATTAATGTCATTTAAAAAAGAAGGATCAAATAATCTTTGATCGTTATTTTTATCAAGATATTTTTCATCACGCACTCTCTCTCTCAACCAAATAGGGTGAATTTCTGTTTTGTTTTGGTTATTGTTAAAAATAATTTTTTTATTATTTAGTTCAATCTTCATAAATATTTTTCAAGAATTATTCAAAATTTAACTTTAATCAAGATAAATAAGGTAGTATGAATTCTGTAAATGAAGTCATTTAACTCAAAAAAATATAAGGTTTATGCAAGTTTTTTGAACAGTTTAGCTAAAGAGCTTACTAAGTTTTACTATTCAAAGTTGAAAAAAACCTTTAAAGTATCTAATAAACTTAAGGGTAAAGGATATGATCCAGTTACCACTTCAGATAAAGCATTTGAAAAATTTATAAGATCAAAAATTAATAAAAGATTCCCTAGTCACCAAGTTATTGGTGAAGAGTTTGGGCATAAAAAATCATCTAGTGATTTTACATGGGTGATTGATCCAATAGATGGAACTAGATCATTCGTAATCGGAAACCCAACTTGGAGTAATTTAATATCTTTAAATTTTAAAGGCGAACCAGTTTTGGGATTAGCTAATTTTCCTGTTCTAAAAAAATACTATATAAATTTTTCTGATAAAATTGCTTATGTGGTTAATAGTGGAAAAAAAAAGAAAATTGCTGTTAATAAAAAAATATTATTTTCAAACATTAAAGTATCAGCTGCTTTTCATGGTTGGCTGTCACTAGATAAGCAAAAAAAAATTCCTAAAATACTAAAGTTAATGCAATTTCCTTGTAGCGATGCTTTAAGTTATGCTCACCTAGCCGAAGGAAGAGTTGATGCGGTAATTCAATGTTCAAATAAAATTTGGGATATACATCCTGTAATACCAATTATAAAAGCCGCAGGTGGAGTCATCACAACTTGGGATAACAAAAATGCTGTTCTTGCTGGTAATATTTTAGTTTCTGCCAATCAATCAATTCATAATAAACTTTTAAAACTTTTAAAACCTGCGTTAAAATAATGGAAGTTATAGTTCTACAACATATTAAAATTGAAGATCCTGGATATATAAAAGATTTAATGTTGGAGGATGGCATTAAACTTACCACTATAGAGCTTGATGAAGGTGAAAAAATTCCAGATGATTTATCTAAATTTGATGCAATGTTTTGTATGGGTGGACCCATGGACACGTACATGGATAAAGAATACCCTTGGTTAATAGAAGAAAAAAAAAAATTAAAGAATTTGTTGTTGATTTAAAAAAGCCATATTTAGGTTTTTGCCTAGGTTGTCAGTTATTAGGTGAGGTTGTGGGAGGTAGAGTTGTTAAATCAAAACCTGCAGAAATTGGAATAATGGACATTAATTTTTCTAAAGAAAAAAATGATGATATTTTATTTTCTTCTTTTCCAGGAAAAATTAAAAGTTTACAATGGCATTCATATGAAGTTAATGGACTTGATAACAATAAAGATGTAACAGTTTTAGCATCTTCTCCAATAACAAAGTATCAAATTTTTAAATATCAAAGTCATGCTTATGGTATTCAATTTCATATAGAAATTAAAGATACAACAGTTAATGAGTGGGGCTGTGTTCCTGAATATAAACAAGCTTTAGAAGATCATTTAGGAGAAGGAGCTCTAGATAAGTTTGATCAAGCAGCCAAAGACAATATGGAAAATATGAATAATTATTCGAAAATTTTATATTCTAAATTTAAAGAAATAATTCCTGTAAAATAAATACAATTCTAAATTGAAACTAACTTGTTTCATAATTAAATTAATGTTTCCAAACTTTTAGAAAATGTTATTAAGAAATCTATAAAAAATAGCTAAAATAAAGAAATGCATAAAAAAGCTCAAGAAATATTAGATTTTTGGTTTAAAGAAACACCTTCAGAGAAAAGATTTAAAAAAAATGAAAGTTTTGATCAATTAATTAGAGAAAAATTTTTAAAAGATTATGAACTAGCAAGTGCAAATGAATATGATGATTGGCAAGACAGTTCACTTGGTTGTTTAGCTTTAGTTATTCTTTTTGATCAGTTTTCAAGAAACATGTTTAGAGATGATAAGAAAGCTTTTGAGCAAGATCATAAAACAAGACTGATAGTAAATGACGCTGTCTATGCTGGTTTTCTTGAAAATATGGATGAAAGTCAAAGATTTTTTATGCTTTTACCACTCATTCATAGTGAAGAGATAACAGATCATGAGATGGCTTATTATCTGCTTGATAAATATTTAAAAGATCACCCCGGTCTGGCTGATATAAAGAAATTTTGGAAAGATCACACCAAAGCAATAAGAAAATTTCATAGATATCCTCATAGAAATAAAATTTTAGGAAGAGAGTCAACTACAGAGGAAACAGAATTTCTAAATGAACCAAATTCATCTTGGTAATATTAAATGGATTTTAAATTTGTTTATAAAATCTGTACTAAAAAAGAATGGTTAGATGCTAAAACTAAGGGAAAGTTTAATGGTTCAAAAAAAGATATTGAGGATGGATATATTCACTTTTCTAATAAAGATCAATTAAAAGGAACTTTAGATAAATTTTTTTTAAATCAAAAAGATTTAATTTTATTAAAAATAGATACTTTAAAACTTGATCATTTAATTTACGAACAATCTTCGGATGGAAATATGTTTCCTCATCTTTATTCTCCGCTTGATATATCCAATATTTCTAATGAATATGAAATTATTTCAAATGAAAGTGGTTCTAATTCTTTACCGTTAGTTTTTTAATTTTTTGAGGTTAATCTATTTACCAAAGTTTTAGTTATTGGCGCCATGGTAAAAGCAGTGATAATAGTAACAGGAAATGTAAAAATAAAAGAATTAAAATGTTTTTCTAAAAATCCATTATCTGTACCCATATTAACTGTGGCCACAACTCCACTCATTATTACACTCATACTAAAAACCATTATAATCATAAACAAAGGACGAGTGTATTTTCTTTGAAATTATGTCTAAGAATTTCCTAACAAGTTTACCATTAATACGCCTACAATAATAAATCCTAACCCTATTAATGTGTAAAGGTTTGGAACTTGATTAAATTTTAAAATTCCGACAATTACTGTAGCGATAATACATAGTCCTGCAAATGAAGCGTAAGTAATACCAACTGGAATATTCTTCATAACAAGAGACAAAGCATACATGCACCCAACTATAGTTAAAGCAGTTAGCATACTAGGTATTAATAAAGTAAAACCTTGAGAACCTTTAGCTAATCCATTTGAAGCAGTACCCAAAATAACTGCCACAATTAATATAAAGTAAGCTGTTATATTGCCCATAGTCTAAGAGTATTATCGTTTATTTACTTTATCTACAAATTTTTCTAATTATTTTTTGGAAAAAATTATTAATTTTAAGCAATACTCGCTAAGTATATAAAACCAACTATAAAAGCTATTATAACAGAACTAAATACCAAAAGTGGTAGAAGGTTTTTTTTCATTAAACAATCCTAGCTTTATTTGACACTCTGACAACTAATTAATGTAACTATATGCTTGTTTTTTATAAATTAATTAAAAATTTAATGCTTTTATTAAAAGCTTATTATTGATAAAAATAAAACTTTATGATCGAAAAATTTAACGGAATTTTTTACCTAATTGTCTTTGCTGTGCACTTCATAGCTTACGCTTTCTATTCTTATAGAGCCATTTTTGGAACAAAAGGTTTTGTTGATCAATATGCTATGGGTGATGGAGCTGCAATAATGACTAGATTTGTCGGTGCTATTTTTGCTGGATCTTTAGTTATGGCTCTTTATATAATTTTTATAAGACCAATGATTCACGGTGATGTTGGTTTAGAAAATACATGGACGTTTTTTAATTTAATTTTCCTTCAAAATTTATCTTTTTTTATCGTGGGAATTTATTCTATTAAAATTAGCTCTTTAGGAGTAAATGAAAAAACTTCTGTAGAAGGAATTATAGCTCCAGGAGTACTAACTTTGCTTAGTGCAATTCTTTGTTACGGATTAGCTGACAAAATTTATCCTTAAATCCAATGAGGGTAGGGCAACCCTTTTTCCTCAAGAAATTTCTTGTTAAACATTTTAGTTGAGTATTTATCACTTTTATCACAAAGAATAGTTATAATAGTTTTTCTTGGGCCAAGTTCTTTGCCAAGTCTAATTGCGCCAGCAATGTTTATTCCGCAGCTGGTACCAAGGCTTAAACCTTCATTTTCTATTAAATCATAAAGGATAGGAAGCGCTTCATGGTCATCAATAGAATAAGCGTCATCAATTTTTGCGTTTTCAAAGTTCTTAGTAATTCTACTAGAACCAATTCCTTCAGTAATAGAACCACCTTCTGATTTTAATTCACCATTTTTTATATAATTATAAAGGGAAGAACCTTTTGGATCTGATAAATAAATCTTAATATTTTTATTCTTTTCTTTAAGTGCGTTACTTACTCCAGAAATTGTACCACCTGTTCCAGACGAGCATACAAAACCATCAATTTTACCTTCAGTTTGTTCCCAAATTTCTCTTCCAGTTCCTTCATAATGGCCTTTTGCATTTGCAATGTTGTCAAACTGATTAGCCCATACAACACCATTGTTATTTGATGGTTTTAATTCATCAGCAAGTCTTGCTGCAACTTTTACAAAATTAGCATCATCCTTATAAGGTTTTGCTGGAACCAATCTTAAATCAGCACCAATATTTCTTAGTAAATCTTTTTTTTCTTGGGTTTGGTTATCATTCATTACAATTATAGTTTTGTAGCCAAGAGAATTACCAAGCAAACATAAACCAACACCAGTATTTCCTGCTGTTCCCTCAACAATTGTACCGCCTTTAGAAATTAGTTTTTTTTCTTCTGCATCACGAATTAATGTAAGTGCAGCACGATCTTTAACAGATCCACCTGAGTTCATGAACTCTGCTTTGCCAAAAATATTACAACCAGTAATTTCTGAAGCTGCTCTTAATTTGATTAATGGAGTATTACCTATACCTTGAATAAAATTATCTTGATAATTTTTCATCAATCTATTTTTGTGTTGCTCCCTGGTGCAATACCATAAGGTTTAAATTCTTTTGTAGAAGTACCAACATTTCTTGCAGGTATTCCAACCATAATAGCATTATCGGGAACATCTTTTGTTACCACTGCATTAGCGCCAATTTTTGAATTTTCACCAATAATAACTGGACCTAAAATCTGTGCACCTGATCCAACAACCACATTATTTTTTAATGTTGGGTGTCTTTTAATTTCTCTTTGCTGATTTGAATTTATACTTGGAGCAATTCCACCCAAAGTAACCATATGATAGATAGTTACATTATCTCCAATTTCTGAAGTTTCTCCAATTACAACTCCCATTCCATGATCAATAAATAAATTTTTTCCAATTTTGACTTTAGGATGTATTTCTATACCAGTTAAAAATCTCGAGAGCTGAGAAATCATTCTTGCAATTAAGTCAAACTTAGCGAGACAAAAAAAATGCGCTATTTTATGGAAAAAAATAGCTTTAATGCCAGGGTAAGTTAAAATTAAACTTAATTTTGATTTTGCTGCTGGATCTCTATTTATAATTGATTCTAAAAAATCATTCATTCATTTTTTTATTTTATTTTATGACCTATTGATTAAAAATTTATTATGTTTTATATAATGGTTTTATTAGAAATTTAAAGAGGGTAATTAATGTATAAAAATACTAACTGTTTTCATTTAGCAATTCCTTGCGGTAATATGGAAAAAGCAAAATATTTTTACAGTGAAATATTAGGATGTAGGTTAGATAATGCTGCTGATGAATGGGCAGATGTAGATTTTTGGGGAAATGAACTTACTTTACATGCAAGCAAGCATAAACTTGATAATGAAAGACATGATGTCGATATGGGCAATGTTTCTGTTCCTCATTTTGGTATTCATTTAACAAGAAAAGATTTTGATGCTCTTAAAAAAAGAATTAATGAAAAAAAAGTAAAGTATCACGATGAACCTTATCTGAGATTTAAAGGGACCAAATATGAACAAGAAACTTTTTTTGTTCAAGATCCTAATGATAACATTTTAGAGATTAAAACACTTACATCTAATTCTGATTAGTTTAATTGATCCAAAATTAAATCTTTTTTATTTGCTGGAACGGATATATTTATCATTTTTGAATAATCTAATTTGAGATTATTCATATTTTCCACATATTCCATTATTGAACTTACTTGAAATTTTAGGTTTTTTTATTTTTTATATTTTTTCATAGAGGCGTTAGCCAATATCAAATTAGGGTCTAAAAAAATTTTGGATAATTTAATTTTTTTAAAAGATTTAAATGCAAAAATGGCTATTGGTAATTCAGTGCACCCAAGTATTATTTTTTTGCATTTCATTTTAATTAAATAATTAACAGCAGATTTTATAGCTTTTTCTGCATCTTTAATTTTGCCCATTTTTACACATTTTATTGATTTATTAACACTACTTATTTGCAAAGATTTTTTTGGAGTAATTAATGTAAAATTTTTATCAAAAAATTTATTATAGACTCCAGTTTTTAAAGTTCCTTCAGTAGCAAGAAGTCCTATCTTTGAGTCATTTTTACAACTTTTTTTAGTATAAAGAAAAACCTCTTTAGGCATATTTATAATTGGAATTTTAATTTTTCTTTGTAAGTCATCATACCAATAATGTGCTGTGTTACATGGGATAACAATAAATTTGCATTCGCTATACTGAAGTGAAAGGCAACCTTCAATTAAACTTTTTAAAACTTTATTATATTTTTTTAAATTTTGAGGTTTTCCTAGGTTATCTGAAGAAGATGCCGCGTGAACACTAATAGATTCAGGTCTTCCAGGTATATTTGACTTATTATATAAAACGAAAAGAGGATATTCTTGATCAATTTTACCTCGGTATAGCATCGCTAATTTGTTACAAAAATCAAGACCAGCTTGCGTTCCCATACCACCTAAAATTCCAATCATTATAGTTTAATTTTTTTAAATTTTACTAACATTATTTTTTAAATGGGTTCATTGATACCTCTCATGAAAACAAGAACTAAGCAACCATTTTTAGTATATGAAAAATGTGTAGAGCCCGGCTCAAAAGTAATGAAATCTCCTTTTTTAAAAACTTTACCATCTGAGTCAATTAATTCGCCATCGAGCATTAGAAATTCTTCATAACCATTATGTTTATGAGGTAAGCTTTTAGAATTAGGATCCATTTTTAAAATGTAAGATCCTTGTCCACCTTTTTTTTTATCGTAACTAATTTTAAACCAGCTCATTCCAGGAATTTCAACTCCATAGTTGTCAAATGGCTCAAATTTAACATTATAAAGATTAGTAATTTTTCTTTTGGTCATATAAGCAATATACTATTTAAATATTATTTTATTACAATTATGCAAGATATATATGTGAATGATACAGGAAAAGGATTTCCTTTGGTTTTGGTACATGGCTTTTTAGGATCATCTATAATGTGGAAACTTCAAATTGAATATCTTAAAAAAAACTATAGAGTTATTGCGCCAGACCTTCCAGGTTTTGGAAAAAGCAATAATATAAAGTCCTGTAAAAGCATTAAATGTATGGCAGAGACAATTCTTACTTCTTTAAAAAAAAAAAAAATAAAAAATTTTTATTTACTTGGTCATTCGATGGGGGGAATGATTGTCCAAGAAATAGCAAAAATTTCAGGAGAACAGATATCTAAATTAATTTGTTACGGTACAGGTCCAATAGGTAATATGCCAGGAAGATTTGAGACTATAAACGAATCAAGAGAAAAATTAAAAAATGTTGGCCTCGAAAAAACTGCAGACAGAATAGCAAAAACTTGGTTTGTAGAAGGAAGTCTAGCTAAGTATTTTTACCTATGTTCTAACGCAGGAAAAGCAACATCTATAGAAGCTGCTGACAACGCATTAATAGCAATGAAAAATTGGAATGGAGTAGAAAATTTGAAAAATATAAAAAATCAAACATTAATTATCTGGGGAGATAAAGATAAAGCTTATAATTTAAATCAAGCTACAACATTAAACAAAAATATAAAAAACAGTGAGTTAAAAATTTTTAAAAATTGTTCACACAACGTACATCTAGAAGTAGTAGAAAAATTTAATGAATGTATTGATGATTTTTTAACGAGATAGAAATAAGCTTTACTACAATATTTTTTTATAATAACTTAATAAAAAAATAAATGACAACAGTTAACTATAAATCTATTGCATCTAAACTAAAATTTGAAGGTAGAGCTTTTATTGACGGCAAATATGTAGACGCTATAGATGGTAAAAAATTTGAAGATATAAATCCAGCTACTGGAGGATCTATTTGTTTAGTAGCTAAATGTAATCATAAAGATGTAGACCTGGCAGTAAAGGTTTCAAGAAAAGCCTTTAAAAGTGGTGTTTGGTCAAGAACTTCACCAGAGTTTAGAAAAGATATTTTGCTTAAATTTGCCAAACTATTAAGAAAACATGGTGAGGAAAATTCAGTCCTTGAATGTGTAGACACAGGAAAATTAATTGGTGACTGTATAAATGAAGTTGCGAATGACGCTCCCATGCATTTTCAATGGTATGGAGAGTTAATAGATAAAGTTTTTGGAAAAGTTAGTTCTACGGATCCTTCAATAACTAGTTTAATTGTAAAAGAGCCAATTGGTGTAGTTGCTGGTGTAGTTCCTTGGAACTTCCCTTTAATGATGGCAGTATGGAAAGCTGCTCCTGCTTTAGCAGCAGGCTGTTCAATAATAATTAAACCCGCAGAAGATACTCCATTAACAGCAATTAGAATTGCACAAATCGCTAAAGATGCAGGAATTCCAGATGGAGTTTTTAATGTTTTGCCTGGGTTTGGTGATGTTGGTGAAGCCTTAGGAAGACATAATGACGTTGATGCAGTTTCATTTACAGGTTCAACTGAAGTTGGTGGTCTGTTTATGAAATACTCTGGTGAAAGTAATTTAAAGACTATTGGCCTTGAAATGGGAGGAAAAAGCCCTTTTATAGTTTTAGAAGATGCAAAAATTTCTGATGATTTAATAGATAATGCTATCAATTCAGCTTTTTGGAATGGAGGCCAAAATTGTTCAGCTAATATGCGCCAAATCATTCATAGCAAAGTAAAAGATGAATTTTTAGACAAGATTTCAAAAAAAATAAAAAATATTAAAGTAGGAGACCCCTTAGATCCTGAAACAAAAATGGGCTCTATGATATCTAAAAAACATTTAGCAACAGTTGATGGTTATATTCAAAAAGGAATTGATGAAGGAGCTAAACTTTTATTTGGTGGAGTTTCAGGTGGAGAGCAAAAAGGATTTTTTGCCAAACCAACTCTCTTTGATAATTTGAAAGAAAATATGACAATTGCCAAAGAAGAAATTTTTGGTCCAGTTCTTGGTATACTTACAGTTAAAGATACTGAAGAGGCTTTAAAAATTGCAAGTAATTCCAAATATGGTTTACATGCAAGTGTTTTTACACAGAATATTAATAAAGCTTTTCATCTAGCTAAAAGTTTGCCATGTGGAACAGTTTCAGTTAATACATTCTCAGAAGGAGATATCAAAACCCCTTTTGGAGGATATAAACAATCTGGATCTCTAAGTAGGGACCAAGGAACAGAAGCACTGAATCAATATCTTCAAACAAAGACTGTTTGGATTAATCATTCTTAAAAATAAAAAATGAGTTTTCTTGTATTGGGTTTTTTTGCAGGTATGAGTTTGATTTTAGCAGTTGGAGCTCAAAATATATTTGTAATTGAGCAGGGTTTAAAAAAACAATATGTATTTCTTGTTTGTTTAATATGCTCCTTTTCTGATTTAATACTAATTTTTTTAGGAATATTTCTTTTTAATTATTTTAATCAATTTTTTAATCAAACAGTAGAATTAATATTCAATATTTTTCTTCTTATTTTTTTATCTCATTTTATATTTCGCAAAATTAGAGCTCAGAAAAAAAAGGTAAACTTTAGTCAAAAAATTAAAAAAATTACTGCCTATAATATTGTAATTAAAACACTTGGATTTACTTACTTAAATCCACACGTTTATTCAGATACTATTTTTTTTCTAGGGAATTTTTCTAAGAATTTTTCAATTGTGCAAAAGTATTATTTTGGAATAGGCGCATCTATAGCATCTTTTTTATTTTTTTTTGTATTAGGATATTTGTCTAAATATTTATCCAAATATCTTAAGAACAATAAAGTTTGGAAAATTATAAATTTGTTTATAGTAATATTTATGAGTTTTTTAGCTTTTTTTGTTTTTATTGAAATTTTAAACTATTAATAAAATTATTTTAAATAACCATATTTTTTGAGTCTAACATCACCAGTTCTAGCATGTGCTTCCATACCTTCGTATCTTGAAAGTCTTGCGGCAGCTGCCCCAACTAATTCTGTAGATTCTTTAGTCATTCTTTGAAAGCTTAATGTTTTAATAAATTTACCAACAAATAAGCCGCCAGTGTAGCGACTAGCACCTTTAGTTGGTAAGATATGATTTGTACCTGAACATTTATCACCGTAAGCAACTGTAGTTTCCTCACCAATAAATAAAGATCCATAATTTTTTAATCTTTTATGAAACCAATCTAAATTTTTAGTTTGAATCTCTAAATGTTCTGGAGCATATTCGTCACTAATGGTCGCCATTTCTTCATCTGTATCACAAAGGATAATTTCTCCATAATCTTTCCACGCAGCCTCAGCACTTATTCTCGGTAGTTCTGGAAGTTTTGCAATTAATTCTGGAACTCTTTTTAAAACTTTTTCTGCAATCTCTTTACTTGTCGTGTAAAGCCAAGCAGGTGAATTATAACCATGTTCAGCTTGACCTACTAAATCAAAAGCTATTATTTCAGGATCTGCTTTTTCGTCAGCTATAATTGCAATCTCGGTTGGTCCAGCAAACAAATCTATTCCAACTTTGCCAAATAAAATTCTTTTAGCTTCTGCAACAAATTGATTCCCAGGTCCTACCAAAATATCTGCTGGTGAATTGTTAAATAAACCATATGTCATTGCAGCGATAGCAGGAACACCACCTAAATTTAATATTATATCTGCCCCACATAGGTCAGCTGTATAAATTATTGTTGGGTGTGCACCGACACCTTCTTTTGGTGGACTGCACGCAATAACATTTTTTACACCTGCAACTTTTGCTGTTGTTACACTCATTACTGCAGAAGCAATATGCGCATAACGACCTCCTGGAACATAACAGCCAGCTGTATTAACTGGAATTAATTTTTGTCCCGCATATAAACCTTTTGAAAGTTCTATCTCGAAATCTTGTCCATAATTTTTAAGCTGTGCTTCAGCAAATTTTCTTACACGATCATATGAAAATTGAACATCATCTTTAGTTTTTTGATCTAATTTTTTTTTAATTTCATCTATTCTTTCCCTAGAAACAATAATATCACCATCATATTTGTCAAATTTTTTTGTTAGATCTATACAACCTTGCTCTTTTGAAGTTTTTATATTTTTTAATAAATCCTGTACAATTTCAGCAGTTTTTGTGTCATCAGTAGATGAGGTTTTTGGTGATTTTTTAAAATATTGAATAGTCATTAATTTGTTTTAATTTAATTTTTGTTTAAATCATTAATCTATACTTTTCAATAAAGAATTAATCTAAAGTAACCACCGCAGCCGCAATTGAAGCTAATCTTGCCTGCGCTTCATCAGATCTACTAGTTATTACAATGGGAACTTTACCACCTACGACAACACCAGCAGCACATGCACCCATAAAATAAATCATCATTTTTACTAAACTATTTCCTGTTTCTACATTTGGAACCAAAAGTACATCTGCGTTACCAGCCACTAAATTTTTAATTCCTTTTATTGCAGCTGATTTTTTAGAGATACTATTGTCAAATGCTAGAGGTCCAAATACATCAGCATTTAAGTTTTCTTTTTTAGCTAATTCGGTTATTTCTCTTGCATCTAAAGAGCTTTGGACGCTATCTAAAGCCTCTTCTGTGGCAGATAATACAGCAATTTTTGGTCTTTTTATTCCAATACGATTTGAAAAATTAATAACATTTTTTAAAATATGCATTTTAGTTTTTACGTTAGGCAAAACATTTAATGCACCATCAGTTATAATTAAGGGATTATCATCTTTAGTAGTTGTCATGTGCCAGATGTGACTCAATCTAGTTTTTCCCAGTAGATTATATTCTCTTTTTAATATTTCTTTCATTAAAATATCAGTATGGATATGACCCTTAACAATAATTTTAATTTTATTTTCACTAGCAAGCTTTGTTGCTATGGCAGCAGTTTTATTTTCTATAGATTCATTAATAATTTCATAGTTTGATATATTCCACTTTAATTCTGCAGCGCAATTTAAAATTTCTTTTTTATTACCAATAAAAATAGGTTCGATTAAATCTTCATTAATAGCATTTTGGACAGAGATCATTGATAAAAGATTACCAGCATTTACTATACCTGCTTTAACGTTCTTTTTTTTCTGAGTTACATTTAATAAATTATTTGGAGTGACAATTTCTTTATTTGAAAGCATAAGATATGTTTAACTTGAATTTTAAAAAAGTATATAGTGGATTTATTAAATAATGATTAAATCTTTTAAAATAAATATTCCAAATCAAGAACTTGAAGTTATTTACACCAAAGTAAAAAAATATCCTTGGCATGAAATGACAAATAATGATGGCTGGAAATATGGAACTGATTTAAATTATTTAAAAAAAATTTCTAAATATTGGATCGAAGAATTTGATTGGCGTAAATATGAAAAAAAAATAAATAAATTTTCAAATTTTATCAGTAATGTTGATGACTTAGATATTCATTTTATTCATGAAAAAGGTAGTGGGGTAAATCCAACTCCTCTGCTTCTTATGCATGGATGGCCAGGATCAATTATTGAATTTCTTCACATAATAGAAAAACTTGCGCACCCAGAAAAATTTGGCGGAAATGTAGAAGATGCCTTTGATGTAATAGTTCCTTCGCTACCTGGATTTGGTTTTTCAGGAAAACCTTCCAAACCGATAGGCCCGAGAAAAATTGCAGATATTTTTAATAAATTGATGAGTAAAAAACTGGGTTACAAAAAATATTTGGCACAAGGAGGTGACTGGGGAGCTACTATTTGTAATTGGCTGGGCTATGATCACTTTAATACATGTAGTGCAATACATATTAATTGTTTAACCATGCGTCATCCTGATGGCCCAAAAACACAAGAGGAAAAAAATTGGCAAATTAAATTTAATAAAGATCAAATAATGGAAGATGGATATAGAACCCAACAATCAACCAAACCACAAACTTTAAGCTATGGAATGATAGACAGTCCTGTTGGAGTTGCTGCCTGGATTTTGGAAAAAATACACTCATGGTCAGAATTAAAAAATAATAATATTGAAAGTGTTTATTCAAAAGATATTTTGATAGCGAATATTATGGTTTATATTGTAACCAAAACTTTCAATACTGCTTCATGGATTTACTATGGAAGAAGAGAAGAGGGTGGTCGATTTTTTCCAAAAGATTTTAAAAAAATTAATGTGCCAACTGGAATAGCGGTATTTCCAGCAGAAATGTCTGAGTGGCCACCACGATCTTATGTTGATAAAATTTTTAATATTAAGCAATGGACTGTAATGCCTAAGGGCGGACACTTCGCCGCAATGGAACAACCTGATTTATTAATCAAAGACTTAAGATTATTTAAAAAAAATTTTATTAATTAAAAACATATTTTATTCATTTAAGTAAGCTACCCTATTAAGAGTTGATTTATTAATAAATTTACTTAAGTTAAAAAATAATTAAATTATATTCACATAAATAAAACAATGGAAATAGCAACCAAGATAGCACCAATAGCCTTAGCATTTATAATGTTAGGACTTGGAATGAGTTTAACTATCCAAGATTTCTTGAGAGTAATTAAAATTCCAAAAGATTTTTTAGTTGGGTTTATTTGTCAATTAATTTTACTGCCAATTATTGCATTTATTTTAATCAAATTATTAAATACACCTGCGGAACTTGCAATTGGAGTAATGCTTATCGCTGCAGCGCCTGGTGGTGTTACATCAAATGTACTAACAAAATTTGCTAATGGTGATGTTGCACTTTCAATATCTTTAACTGCAGTTAGTAGTTTACTCAGCATTATATCAGTTCCATTTATTGTTATTAATTCAATTGATTTATTTGGAATTGATAATGTTTCAAAAGATATTTCTATGCTAGGAATTGCATTAAAAATGTTTTTTGTTGTTACAGTGCCAGTAATAATTGGAATGTTATTTAGACATTTTGCAAAAGAATTTATTGATAACAAAGCTTTAATAATTCAAAGAATATCAATTTTGTTATTTGTGTTAGTGTTTATTGCTATCTATATTGAAGAATGGGATAATATTGTTACCTTTATAGCACGTGCGGGTTTAATTGCTTTAATATTAAATATAACAATGATGATTATAGGTTTTTATGTTGCTAAATTTTTTGCATCTGGGGTTGCTCAACAAAAATGTATCTCATTAGAATGTGGACTTCAAAATGGAACATTAGCTGCATTTGTTGGAACACAAATTTTTAATTCAGATTCAATAATTTTTTTAGTACCAGCTGCTGCTTATGCATTGATCATGATGGCAACTTCTATACTTTTTATATTTATTATTAAAAAAAATACTTAGAAATTTATTATTAAATTATAGTATTGCTAAATTAAAAACTTTAGTCGAAAAATTTGTTAATTTAGTGAGCACTATCTCTTGTAATGGAACAAGTTTGCTTACAAA
>Ga0209709_10002033_pt1 | contig 18082 bp, 15 predicted proteins | sample ArcticOcean_MG_C_2_FD_187435 | JGI IMG/M metagenome (GOLD analysis project Ga0209709, IMG submission 187435) | Marine microbial communities from western Arctic Ocean - ArcticOcean_MG_CB4_136 (SPAdes) (version 2) | ecosystem: Environmental > Aquatic > Marine > Oceanic | place: Arctic Ocean... | reverse complement strand
ACAGGTATCTTCTTCCCCAGAACAGGTATCTTCTTCCCCAGAACAGGTATCTTCTTCCCCAGAACAGGTATCTTCTTCCCCAGAACAGGTATCTTCTTCCCCAGAACAGGTATCTTATTCCTCAGAACAGGTATCTTATTCCTCAGAACAAAAACAGACACCTTCCAGTACAACAAATGTCTCACCCAGTTCAACACATGAACAATCAATTATAAATGAACTGGACGAATTTGGATTATATAGTTTTACAAAAAAAATTTTATTAGGAAATATAATATCACATCCTATTAATCAAAAAGATCCTGTCCATCCATATTTATTTAACCCCGCCACATATGATTGGATTCTTTTTGATGTTGCTGAAAAAAGTCAAGAAACTATGACAAACATGTTTTATGGTCTTTATGAGAATGAAATTCTTAAAAATGGCGACTTTACACCTGAAGAAGATTATGATTTTTTTAATAAAGATGAAAAATACATGATATTAATAAATATGTATTTTAATGAATTAAAAGGAAAAAATATTAAATATACTGAAAATTATGAAGAAAATGAAAACCAATATATTATATTATATACAAGTGCTTTGGATTCTTTAAAAAGTCAGAACCCTGAAGAAATTAAAAAAAACCTAAATAATCTATTTAGATTTGTAATATTATATTCTCATCCAGATAAATTTACACATAGTGATGAAAATAAAGGAAAAGAAATCAAAGATTTTGCGACAGCCAAATATATATCCATACAAGATTCATTTAAAAGTCTTAAAAATATATATGGTTTAAGGGGTGGAGGTAAAAAAAAAACAGCCAAACAAAAAGAACAAGAGCAGAAAGCGTTTATTGGATTAAATAAATTGCTGGGTAAAACGATAATTGAAAATAGTCTTTCATTAATGAAATGTATTTCTGGTATCAAAAGTCATGGGTATTTTCCTATAATTATACCGAGCAAGACTTTGGGGTATTCTGGTGCACGAACTTATAAAAAATTTTTTTCAGAGTATAGTGGAAGAAAACCGAAATTTTTATCTATTTTTAATGGTGAAGGAATGAAACAAATTTTTACAGATCAAGGTTATTACGATGCATCAAAGGGGGGAGGAATAGACTGGGACAAAATATGTCCAAACGATTATGGAGAATTTATGACGAAACCTGTTGGAGGTGCACCATTAGAATTAAGAAAACTAATTGCAAGACGTATTTTACTTAATATCCAAGTTCTAATTTTATATTTAAGATGTTCTCCTAGCACCGTTAAACCCATTGGAGTGTTAAATGCTCTATATCTAACGATTGATAAAACTGCCAGAGAGTTAAAAGATGTTAAAAACACAAATTACTGGGCTAGGGGGAAAACACCGGATCATACAGCAAAAATAAACAAATACTTTGGTATGACATCTACTGATAAAACTCCTAAAGAGATAATAACATTTATAGAAACAAATAGGACAAAATGGTTTGGATTTATGTTTGATTTTTATGAAGATAATCCTGCCGGATATACTAAAATCATTAAAAAAACAGGAAAGAAGGTACCATTTATACCATTTGTTACATTACCAGAATGGTTAACAAGTGGTACAGAAGATGATGCGTTACAATACTCTTTTAATATTGTATTACAAAAATTGCTACCAGAATTTGTATTCTTTATGGGTGATAACGAAATAATGAAATTACCAGGATTTATAAAAAAAGATATTGGAACAATCGCAACAAACCATCCTTTACCTAAACCATTTACAGATGATGAAACCGTCTCATTAAATAGGAATGCTTATGTAATTAATAATGCAGCGAAAATTTATCCTACAGTACAAAAAATGAATCAGTCTAGGAACCAGTTTTTTAATTTATCGGGTAAAAATATAAGAGAAGCCCAATTTTGTCCAATAGCATCTATTGCTGATAATCAATCATTATGTTCAGTTACAGCACCAGGAATGGCTGCCAAAACATTTGCACGTTCGCATACTTATGATTTAGAAATGGGTCTTGAAGCAGAGGATGCCGTAGGACAAACGTACTCATACTCAGTAAATATGACTAAATCAGTTTCTAGAGATAACTATTATATTTCTGCAGTACTATCTATACCGGGAATTCCATCCATTATGGTAGGAGATGTGGGTGAAAAAAATGACCTTAAAGGTTCCCCACTAGGAGCAGTATCTACATACTATCATTTATTAAAAAATATGAATAATAATATTAGTCAATTCATAATGAGTAAACATTCATCTACTAAGAGTTCTTCACCACGGGAAATATTAAGTGAATTTTTTTTAAAAAATATGGAAACAATTACCAAGATGTGTGTTAAAAAAAGCATTGGAGATTATGGTCAAGAACATACGGCAAGTGCAAAATTTGGTGCAGGCGTGGAGGAAGAAGTAGTAAGTGCAGGAATAGATAGTGCTGGAAATAATATTGTATTACCATATACTGACGATGGAGATTCTTTGCGCATAATGCTTGCACGTGACAGACCGTCAGCATATAGAAATATATTTATGCTTTTATTTTCTGAAGAAAATTCAGTTAATAGCAGAGCCGCTGCTGGATACTGGGACGAAAGTGAGGGTGTAATGAGTCATAAAAACACAATAGTTATATCTCCCGCAACATTATTACCAAAAGATGATGATGGCAAAATTAACTTTAATAGATCACCACAGTCAGATAGCACTCTTGGTTTTCCTGATTTAAATAATGTCACCAGTGCAAATGGACCCATTTCGGGTACTCCATTTAAACAAGAAAATTTAAGATTAAACTTGAGAAAAAGTAAAAGAATTAAACAAAGAGTAGCATTTAATCTTTCTCAAAGGGTAAAAATTAATAGAGGTTTTGCAAAATGGTTAAAAAAAAATGAGGTAAGATTGGAAAGCAAATTACCTACAAAAAATCAAGATATTTTTACGAAAAAAAGTAAATTAATAGACCTAAAAAATATGTTTTTACAAGAAATGGGTGTTACAAAAGGGGGAAAACGAAAAACTAGAAAAAGAAGATCGTTGAAAAGGAAAAAAAGGACAAAACGACGATCAACTAAGAGAAAAAGAAAGACTATTAAAAAACGAAAAAAGAAAAGACGTCACCGAACAAGAAGAAAATAAATTTTAAAATCTGATTAAATATTATATGTATCATTTTAATTTTGTTCAGTTTTTTGTAACGGTTGGGTTTTTTTATATAGAGGCATTAATTCACTATAATATAGGAAAATATGGTACGTTGGGAATTTCATTTCCCAACTGGAAGCAAAATAAATTAATTATAGGTGTTATTGCTATTTTTTCATTTGTTTCATGTATTATTACTGGATTTGTTGAAGATATTGTAAATAAATTAAACTAACTAAATTTCCCAATTAACCATGTAACAAGTGAAACTGCTGCAACGGCCCATGCAGTAATATAATATTTAGACAATTCAAACTGAAGATAATTTATAAATTGACAAACAGGCGAACCTAAACGGATTACTGATGTAAATAATCCCCAAAAACCTGTTCCAACACACATGGAAATATATACATGAATTAATACATAATGTAAAGTTGCAATACTCAATGCGACCAATGCAAATTTTAACACACTATTATCTTTAAGAATATTCTTTATTTTTTGAAGAGACATTTTAGAGCGAATTGATTTTTTTTATATAAATAAAAAATCAATTTTTTAATTTCGATTATAATATTACGTAAAAAAGAAGATAAACATAATAAATAAATTATATTATAAATGTCGGTAATAGAAACAATACACGAAGTAAGTGAAGAAAATTTAGGTTCATCAAGTGATGAAGATGATACACATAAAGTACTGGAACACGATGCAAGTCGAAACTGCGATGAAAACAACAAAGAAATGATAGATGATTTAGAAGAATTTATTGACAATTGTGTTCAAAAAAATCTCAGTATTGAAAAACATATATCAGAAGAAACGGATGAACATGATACAATAGATCTTAACAAAACAGTATACTGTGAAGATCCTCTCGTTTTTACAATAGATAACTATTTAACAGATGAAGAATGTGATCATTTTATTAATATTAGCAAGGATAAAATGCAAAGGGCAGTCGTTTCTGATAACAAAAAAGGATACGTATCTAAGGGAAGAACCGGTTCAAATCATTGGGTTACTCATAATCAAGATGAAATTACATCACAAGTTGGAGAAAGAATTGCAAAGGAGGTTGGACATCCATTAATAAATTCTGAAAAATACCAAGTTATTCATTACAATAAAACTCAAGAATACAGACGACATTATGATAGTTGGGAACATGATTATTCTGAAAAATCTCTCCGGTGTATGAAATACGGAGGTGCGAGATTATTAACTGCTCTGTGTTATCTCAATGATGTTGAAGAAGGTGGTGGAACAAGTTTCCCAAAATTGGATATCGTAGTTAAAGCAAAAAAGGGGAGAATTGTATGTTTTGAAAATACATATAAAAATAGTCATGTTAAGCATGAGTTAGCAGAACATGCGGGTATGCCGATTATTAAAGGAGAGAAATACGCATTTAATTTGTGGTTTAGGGAATGTCCAAGAAGTGTACTTTACAAAGATTTTAATCCAGAATACTATAAAAAGGGGGAACCTATTATTAGAAAAAGAATTGAAGATAATTTAAAAAGAGAAAACTCTCATACACTTGGTAAAATAAATAAATCGCATCCTCTTATTATGAATTATTTATTAAAAGATAATATATCATCTGACGCCAAATTTTTAGACAATCCTATTTATAATTTAAGAAAGGTAGAAAATTTTATAGACGATGATTTACATGAAAAAATTATAAACAATACAGAGTTTAATGGTAAAACGGGAAGAAGTTCTTGTTGGGTAAAAAAATCGAATGTTCCTAATTTTACCCAAAAATTGGAACAATTATTGGGTATACCGAGCGAATTCTATGAAAATTACAATGCTATTCAATATAACCCAAATGAAAATCACAATAATTTTTTAGATGCATATGATTTAACATCAGATGCTGGTAAAAAATACTGTTCTACATTGGGTCAAAGAGTATATACAGTTGTATTATTTTTAACTAAAAATATAGAATATAAAATGACAAAAATACATCAAAAATATGTTTCGCATGGAGACGATCTTTTAATATATAAAAATACAGAAGAGAAATGTAACCAACGTAATTCAATGTACACACATAGTGTCTTAAATAAAAGTCATGAACACGGTGTTATTTTAAATATTTATATACGTGAAAAAACTAGTAATAATAAAAGCATTTGTGATAATGAAAAATTTACGACATTGTTAGAAAATAATGAAATAAAAGAGATAGACACTAAAGAGACGGTATCTAAAGAGACGGTATCTAAAGAGACGGTATCTAAAGAGACGGTATCTAAAGATGTAAAAGAAAAAACAGAAGATAAAACGGATAATATTAAATTGGAAATAAAAGAAACAGAAGATTACCAAGAAACATATGATAAACTTTTTACTGATTTTAAATCTGGAAAAATTAATAGGAGTTGGAGAAATAAGAGTTTAACATTTACACACAAGTTACCCATAGATACTTTTAGAAATTTTTTAAACGATATTGAGAAGGAAAAAAGTAAATATGAAAATAGATCACTTATTAATCCAGAATTATTAGAACGGGACTATATATTTGACGAATATCATCCCCTTGCCCTTGATAATATTTTACGACCCGGGGTTATCGATATTTTCAAGGATTTATACCAGACAGCAATTAAAAATGATATTTTCCCGTTAGGTGATAAACAATCCCAAAGATATAAATCTCATAACGAATCTGTAGCAAGAGTTTTACACTATGAAATTTTACCTATTATTGAAAAAATCACGGGGGAAAAAGTGTACCCAACATATACATATACATCATTTTATGTAAAGGGTGCTGATTTACCATCACATACAGATAGAAAAGAATGTCAATATACTGTGTCATTTATTGTAGATAAACCGGTAGGTTCTACTTGGAATATTTATGTAGATATGAAAAATCAAGCAAGGAAAAATATAGGTAGGTGCCAACCTATAAGTGAAAAGAAGGATTGTGTCCCAGTTGATTGTGATGCAAACGGATTGATGATTTTCTGCGGAGAAGACCATTGTCATTTTAGAGAAAAATTAGAACATGATTACTATAATATATTATTATTACACTACCGTAGAATTGATTAGTATATCTGATATAATTATTGATATATAATTATTGATATATAATTATTACAATATTGTAGAGATTTAATTATTATTATAAAAACATACTTAAAAAAACAACCATTAATATTACATAAATCATGAGCGATACAAATGATACAACCCCCCCCAGCGTAGAAAATAGCGATCTTCTTTTAGGTCGTGTAAAATGGTTTAATAACCGTGCAGGTTTTGGTTTCGTAACCGTCCTTTCTGGCGACAAGAAAAACGAGGATGTGTTTGTCCATCACAGTGGCATTAATGTAGATACTGAGCAATACAAGTATCTTGTCCAAGGTGAATATGTTTCATTTGTTTTGAAGTCAAGTGACAGTACTGATCATCCATACCAGGCTGGTTCTGTTCGAGGTGTTCTTGAAGGACCACTTATGTGTGAGACTAGAAATGAAAATCGTAGTGCTAGAGAAGGAGAGGATGGTGGTCAATCTAGAGAATCGCATAGAGGAGAACATGGAGGACATGGAGGACATGGAGGACAAGGTAGAGGACAAGGTAGAGGACAAGGTAGAGGAAGGAATAATCGTAATGTAAGGCCAAGAGGCGGTGGTCCTAGAAGTTACAATAAACCCAATGATGGTCAATCTTGGGTATTGGAGAGATCTAATAATTCGAACGATAATTCTGAAGACGCATAAACCGTATACACATTTTATACAATAATAATTTTAATGTATAAATTGATTTAAAGATTACTCCATTAATGTAGAATATAAAATGTCCCAAACAGACAAAGTTGTAGATACCAATCAAATTATTAGCAAAAAAGTTGAAAGTAATGTAAATGAAGAAATTCATACACAATTTGTAGAAGTTATTCAAATTCTCAACACATTTAAAACTACTATTACAACTCTATCGTCACAACTTAAAGTTTTAGAAAGAAAGGTATTAAAAAACATGAAAAAATTAGAAAAGGAAAGTAAAAAAAATAAAAACAAGGGTAATCGTAAAGCATCTGGTTTTGCGGTTCCTACTAAAATTTCAAAAGATTTATGTAAATTCATGGGTGTTACTGAAGGTACACAATTAGCCAGAACGGAGGTTACCAAATATATTATTCAATATATTAAGGACAATGACCTTCCAGATAAATCAAATAGAAAAATCATTAAGCCAAATACGAAACTTAAAAGTCTTTTAAAGACTAAGAAGGATGATGAGGTTACATACTTCAATCTACAAAAATATATGAATAAACATTTTATTACAAAGTAAACAGTAAGATGTAAATAAATTGAATAATAGTTAATTATTAAATAACTATTATTAAAATGAGAACAAGATTAAAAAATGAACTTATTAAACATTGGCATGATGGTATAAACTTGACAAATAATGCATTTATTGAAAATTATGAAGATATTATAAATCGTCTTGAAAGCCATTTTGACCCAGGACCTATAAATATACATATAATTAATGATGAATTTGATAAAGTATTTTTAATTACACTCGAATTTAATGATAATTATCCATTTAAACCACCAAATGTTATGGTTAACACGATCTATAATTATAAACGGTTGCTTGTGAATATTAATAATACAATTGTTAAACAAACATTAGGATTGGAATGTTTGTGTTGTAGTTCTATATTATGTAAATGGGCACCTTCTTATAATATAAGCAATATAATAGATGAAATTTCTTTAAATTTACATTTAAAATTACGGAGTTCGAGTATTAATGTTGCTCATTTATTTACAATGAATGTTTTTGGGCATTATTTACCGATCGAAGAATTTTTATAAAATCATTACATATATTATATGGCAGATATTATACCACATTATGATAGTATTACATATAGCGCTGTAGCAGGAAGCATATTAACCCTATCTATTATTTACGGCTTATACGCGGTTAATGCAAAGAGAAGTTCTTTTATTGTCAGTTGTTTAGCAATATTATTAAGTGATCCACTTGCACATGTAATGGCTGAAAATATAGCAAATAATCACACTGACCCAATTGGTATTTTCGCATTTTTTATACATCTTGTATCTCAATTACTTATTGTACTTATTTTTATTTATTCGTCAACCATTGAATGGGGAATACGTATTGCCACTATTTTTTCTATTGTAACCACAGGATTTTGGATTATGTATCAACATAATAATGTTGCCTATACTGCAGCAAGTTTGGGAGCAATATTACTAATAACATATTTTATTTATTTAATGGAAAAATCTCTAGGAACACATAAAAAGATAAATTGAATAATTATAAGTTCATTATTTTATATAATATATAAATCATTATTTCATATAAATATGAAATATTGTAACGGAAAATTCGATATTGAAGATGCATCCAAATACTTTGATCTCTTTCCATTTGAACTAAGTGATTTTCAAAAATGGTCCATTTACTCAATTGTAAATGGAAAAGATACAATGGTATGTGCTCCAACGGGTAGTGGTAAAACTCTTCCTGCTGAATTTGCAATTAAGTATTTTACAGATATGGGTAAAAAGGTTATTTATACAACACCTATCAAGGCTCTTAGTAATGAGAAATTTTATAGTTTTCAAAAGAAATTTCCAAATATCTCATTTGGTCTTCTGACAGGAGATAATAAATTTAATCAAGAAGCACAGGTTATTATTGCTACGACAGAAATTTTACTCAATACTCTACAAAAACAGAAATGTATTGAAAATTCTATTGTAGATAAAAATAGTCTCAACCTTGATTTTGCTATTGATATAGAAGGGGAAGTAGGTATGGTTGTGTTCGATGAAATTCATTACATCAATGATCCACATAGAGGTCATGTATGGGAAAAATCTATTATGTTTTTACCCAAAACGGTTCAATATCTAGGATTATCGGCTACTATAAATAAACCTGAAAAACTGTGTGAATGGAATGAAAATCAATTGTTCGGTGCAAAGAGAAGTGAGATGTATTTATGCATTTCAAATTACAGAAATGTTCCCTTGTTTCACTATTCTTTCATGGCTTTACCGCAATCTCATCTAGATTCTATATCAAAATCATACAAAGAATTATTTAATAAAATGACGAATAAGCCAGTATTATTGAAAGAACAAGATAAACCATTTATGGAGAGAAATTATTATGATATGCGAAAACTATTGAAATATAATTATGAAAATAAGATCCAACCCAATAGCACATTTGTATTTAATGAGATGGTGAATTATCTCAAAACGAATAATATGCTTCCGGCACTGGCATTTATATTTTCTAGAAAGCAATGCTATGTATGGGCTGGTAAAGTTCAGAGATCGTTATTTGAGGATGGATCTAAAGTGCCTTCAACCATTGAACAAACCGCAACAAAAATATTAATTTCAAAATTGGACAATTGGAGAGAATATGTGAAATTGCCAGAATTTCAAAATATTGTTAAACTTTTGAAAAAGGGAATCGCTGTTCATCACAGTGGAGTAACACCTATTTTTAGAGAAATGATCGAGTTGTTATATAGTGAGGGGCTTATAAGATTATTGATTGCGACTGAAACCTTTGCAGTGGGTATTAATATGGGTATCCGGTCTGTTGTATTTACAGGTCTTACAAAATACGACGGTAAAGGGTTCAGATTTCTACATTCACATGAATATGGACAGGCGTCGGGAAGATCAGGTAGACGTGGAAAAGATCCAGTGGGGTATGTTTTTCATCTGAACAATTTATTTGATTTACGTAACAATAATCCTAGTTTTGATGAATACAAAAAAATGCTTAGTTGTACACCACAAACACTTGCTTCAAAACTTAGCATTGACTATAGTTTATTAGTTTCACTCATGTATACTGGTAACAATGAATTTGAAGCATTTATGAGAAATAGTATGTTATCTAATGAGATCGGGCAACAAGAATTAGCCATTAAAAAATTGTTTGTTACAGTAAGTGAAAAATATGCAAATAAGAAGAAAGGTTTTGAGTTTCTTAAAACTTCAAAAAGTGCTCTCAGTAGGTATTCGGAATTAGAAAATATACTAGAGTTATCAAATAAGAAAAAAAAGAAGAAAATACTGCTTGAGATGAAGACCATTCGAGAGGATAAATCATTTGAGAATGATTATAAATATTTTAAGGAATACATTAGTATCTGTTCCGAATTAGAGAAATTGTCAAAAAGAAAAGAAAATACATCCAAATATTTTGAAAATGAAATATCTCTCCACTTACGAGTTTTAAAAGGTGAAGGATATATTGAGGAAGATTTGGAAAATGAAACATTAACAGAGAAGGGAAAAATATCAGCGAACATTCATGAAGTGCATTCGTTGGCTATGGCTGATTTAATGGATGATGGTGTTTTTAACAACTTATCGCCCGAAGAGATAGTATCTGTTGTTAGCGTATTTACAGGTATTCGGTTGGGTGATGCTGACAAATATATCACAGTTGATCATATAAATTGCGATAAGAAAATCATCGATTGTATTAAAAAAGTAAAAAAACAATTGGATCATTGGTATGATATTGAAACCATGGCACAAACCAATTTTACACAAAATTATGATATTCAATATGATATGAGTGAGTTTATGTATAAATGGTGTTTGGCTAAAAATGAAGAACAATGCATGGTTATTTATAATGAAGCAAAGGGTTTTAATATTTATATAGGTGAATTTGTGAAGGCTATATTGAAAATTAAAAATATTTGCAAGGAGTTGGAACAGGCTTGTATTATACAAGAAAACGTTAGTTTATTGAATAAATTAAGTAAAATTCCAGAATTGATATTGAAGTCGATTGCGACAAATCAGTCGTTGTATTTGTAATTAATAGTATTAGTAAATATTATTTAAATACGACTTTAAATATTATATCAAAATGGGAAATTCACTTTCACACGAAGATGCAGAATTAATTGCGGAACATTTGGTAGATTGTTATAAAAAACATCCACAGTTATTTGTTGGAACTATTTTTTTGACAACATATATGATTTATTATCTTCTATGAGAACATTATATTCTAAAATTACATTTGCCTGATAAACATTGAGGATAATCATCAATATCCTCTCTCGTCAATGTATTATGAAAATAAAACCCCCCACTTGTCCAGGGAACTTTAATCCACGCATTATCAATGCCGTACTGCTTTGTCCTTGGCCAGTTGTGCCACCTAGCCACCAACTACGCGCCCCCCTATCTACCCGCAACTCCACCGCAATCTACCCTTCAATCTACCCACCAAGGAACAAGGAAACTGGATTATCAGGCGCGAAATGGATTACCGGCGCAATAATTCTTCTTTTATTTAGAGAGAACGTTTTCTCCTGCGTTTTCTTTTTGTTTTTTTTCTACTTTTTCTTTTTCTTCTTTTTCTTGTTGTTTTACGTAATTTTAAAGTTTTAAATTTTAAAAGACACAATTCTGAATTAAATAGTCTTTTTGTAATTAAATTATTAAATGATTTATCAAATACGTATTTAATATTAATTGGTTTGAATGATATACCATATAAAAACATCTTATTATTAAAATGTTTATCATCTGTATATTTACAAGGAGTTTTTGACCACCAATCAACTAATTTAAACAAGTATGGTTTTCCTTTGCATTTGTATTCATCAACATCCTTTCTAAAATATCCTGAAGCAAATACTGAATCACTTATAACTTTAATATTTTTATATAATGTAGTATCAAATTCTGGATTTTTTACTATTTTAGTTGGATGTTCCATTGCATCTATTACTATAATATCTTGCGTAGTTTTATCGATTAAAATAGCAAATGTATGTTCATAATTGTGTGAAACCAATTTCATTTTTTTATTTACTAATTCACCGTGACCACCAATTGTGTATACCGATTCACACAAATATGTATTATTTATATCATTGTAATATAAATATATCCTCATTAAATATAGTAATAAAAGTCTATGTTCTCTACAATCTCCAGTAAAATATAATAACATAGATAGACTTGTTGGTACAAATTTATTCTTATATTTTTCATATGTTTCTATATTCATACACATATTACGGAAACTATTTGTCATTAAAACAAAATGCATCCATCTGGCTTTATTACCATCATTAAACAAAAAAGTTCTTAATTTTTCTTGTACCAATTCGATACATTTTTCTATAACTAATTTTATATTTGAAATAGGTATGTCCATAATTCCATATTCTTCTAATACTTTTTTAAGATATAGAATATCTTTTTTATTTATTATGTAATCAGGATAACGCGCCCCGATCATTCGAATACCACCCATTATAATGTAATATTTTTTGGGATTATCGAATATGGTTTTTATTGTTGGTAATCCAGGCGAATTATCATATAATTTTTGATAACTTTTATTTTCAAATTTTATTTTTTCCTTTTTAAATGCACATTTTTTAAATTTTATTTTATTTAATTTATCTATTTCTTTTTTGTTATTATCAAGAAACGTAGTTGAAGAATATTTTTCAGGATTTTTTATAAAATTTATGAAATTTTTCATTATATATATATATTATAAAAATAAATATATGAAATTAAATATCATCTTTTAAATGTTCAAAGTTTTATTAGATCTCTACGGGAGTAAAAGTTTTAGCATATGAGTTAGACATTTGACGACCAGACATTGCTGTCGCAATTTGCGTAAAAAACATTAAAAAAGTAATTAACTTCATTTATAATTTAATTACTTTTTTTCTTTTAAATTGTTTACAAATATTTATTCAACAATTCTTTCTAGTCTAATTTTCTTTTTCAAATTCACTTCATCTTGAAACATATAAATTTTAAACTTTTGCATCGTCATATTGTCTATATTAAATTTTGATGTATATTGATTCACCATCTTTATTTTAGGTAGATATACCATATATTGATATGTACTATCTCGTCGTGTTTTATCTCGTTGTGTTTTATTTCGTCGTGTTTTATCAAATATAAACCCGTCCAACTCTTTATCTAACAATTCATAATTATCGGTACACAATGATAATAAATTACAATCATTTTGCACTTTACGTACAGATTTCATCGTTGTATTGATATATTCTAGACTATTTATCCAATAGTCATAAAATTTTCTACCATCATCGCTCATTGTTTTTATATTGAGTTTTTCTTGTAATATCATAATGTTCAGTAAATCAACTAATCTTCTAATAGGACTTGTAATATGTACATATGCGTCAAATTTCAAAATCTCATGTCCTGTTATATTCTCAAACTTCGTGTATTCACTGCCAGAACTGTTCCAATATTTCATAAACTTTTTAATATCTGGTGAAATGGGCGATGATAATGTTGGAGGGGGTTTTAATGAGACAGATCGGAAAATACCGGTTTCGTGTTTTTCCAATTCTTTTGCACAAATATAGTTCATAGTAATCATCAAATAGGCGACAACGTCATGACTATTATCTATTGTGTCCATATATTTCATGGAGTTGTTCATTTGCCTGGTAACGGTAAGAAGTTGTTTATAATCGGAATGATGTTCTTGTTCACCAGTGTCATATCTTAAATTCTTAGTCACTTTTATGACAGTATTATGAAATTCTTGTTTTGTAATTTGAAAAGTTTCATTATCAATATATAGTTCTAATACAAATGCAAACCGTGTGTCATTTTCAACCAAACTACACAACGAGTCTGATAAAACAGCAGGTAACATAGGCCTTTTTCTATCCGGAAGATAAATTGTAGTAATCCGATTACCAAAAGAATTCCAAAGTTCTAAGGTATCCATCCACAAAGATACGTTTGAAATATAGATGCTAACTCGAGTTGTATTTTCATACGGTTCAATGCTTAATGCGTCGTCAAAATCTTTGCTTTCTTTGGGATCTATGCTGAAAATATTGCGATCTGTGCGATAATCTACTAGATCGTAAGTTTCGATCATAGATTCAATATATCCCGGTGTTTGTTTAAGCATATTCAATGCTTTTTTGGTCATATTTTGAATAGATGTATTAAAACCCTTGCAATAAAGTTGATATTCGTAAAAATGGTCGAGATGATCTACATCTCCAAAGACGTTTACGATTTGCCCACAAGGATGTTTGTCAATCCAACTTTTAAATTTAAAAACAATGTATTTATTTTTATGAGCCTTATTGAAGACATGTCTTATTTTATAGGGAACAATAAATATTGGTAATTTTTTGTCATTTGGGATGCATTTGTATAGAAATTTGTCTTTGTGTTTTCCAAATGTTTTATTATCTTGCAATACCAATATGCCGGATATACCTTTCATAGTTCTTACGGATGAATGCAATACTCTTGGGTGATCCGCGTCGATATCAAATATGTCTTGGTTGAAAAGTTTATTTGTGATGGGATTTAACATTTTTGGCATACATATGGGTTTCAATGTGTAAGCATCTACAACTGAAACTTGGGTGTAGTTTCTGTCTTCTATATTTAATTTATACATGTATAAATTAAATTATATATATTATTAAGTTTCAATTTTTGTTTCCTCCTTTTTTACATCGATTTTTTCAAACATATCGCGTTTTACATTTTGCTGTTGCAGTAATTTCATAACAAGATCAGGAGAATTTGCCAAAGAACTCATAAAAGTTCTATAACTAAATTTACAAATCGATGAAAATGACGTAAATTTTATCGTATACCACCAATACGCAGGAATATATACAATTTGTCCAGGTTTCAGAGTCAAATCCAACACCTTTATTTTATCAAAATTATTTTTATACTGATCCTGTATTTCCCACAAATCCAACGGGGACGAGAACTCATAATTGTCATAATCCTTGTTTTCATACAAATATTTTGTCTTAATTGGTGGAACCAACTTTATATTTATTTCACCCGATGTCACATAATAATAATTACGATAATTCAAATTATATCTCAATGGTGTTTTAACACCTACTTCCCCACATAATAAATCATATTCACATTTTGACACCATCGGTGGTCTCAAAAAGCCATCGTTGTATTGCATTTTCTTTATTAACCCGGTTTCTATTAAAAAATCTTGATTTTTCTCACTAAAATATTTTTTACTTTCACCTTCACGAAAGATAGTAAGTGCTTCTTTTAGAAGAAATGGTAGATATTGTTCAGTATTTTTGTCATGATTATTATTATCTCTTAAATTCACATCAAATGCTCCATATTCTGTCTCTAAATTTTCTATGTTACATTCATTCATTAAGTTTTCATTAAAAAAATCAAACACTACAGGCTGTCTAATATTACAAATCTCTTCCAATGTTTCCTTAGAAGGAGCCTCTATTGTATAGACTTCTAAATCATTGCTACACTTCAAATGGTAATTTATATGCAAGTAAAGGAAAAGAATTACTGAAAATATGAATACCGCTAGTATGTACTTTATCATTATAAGTATTTAAGAAATCTTATTTAAATTTTTTCCGTAATATATATTAAATGAAAAAACATGAAATGATAGAAATTAATGATTTCAAAATTATATTGAATAACGTACCTGATGCTAAAACAACAATGGTTGAAGCCTATATAAGCAGTGGTTATATAAATGAACATGAAGAAAATGAAGGAATATCACATTTGCTAGAACATGTTTTGATTGATTCATGGGACAAATGTGGAAAATTAGGTTGCAGTGATTATTGGAAAAAAAAAGGAGTATTAACCAATGCATCAACTGGTCAAACAACGGTTCAATATTATATTCATGGCTTAGCGAAAGATCATATAGAAATGATTGATTATATTACAAGCATTACATTAAAGCCTAGAATTAGCAAATTTCTCATTAAAAAAGAGGTAAATGCCGTTTATAATGAATTATTAATTCATGCTGCCCATCCAATGATGGATTTGTATCATTTATTGAATAATATGTTGTTTCGCCTTACAGGGTTACAACTGCAAGATGATATTAAGTTGCAAATTAAAAACTTGAAAACATTTACGGTTGATAATTTAAATGCGTGGGTTAAAAAATTTTATGGATCGGGAAATATTATTTTTGTTATTTCTGGAAAATATACAAAAACAAAAGTTCTAAGTCTTCTAAAGAAAAATTTGACTAAAGTAAATCCCATTAAAATTATTCCCAAATATAGTGATATTTTCAAACAAGGATTGGATATACAATTTTTAAAAAACACCAAAATAGACAATACTAATATTGTATTAGCATTTCATTCTCCAATTTATCAAAAAGACCCTGAAATTTTCTACATTGATTTCTTTAAAGAATTTATAGGTAGTGGGGTGACTTCGTTTATAATGAGCGAATTAAGAGAAAAAAAGAATTTAATTTATAATGTAACCGTTGATAATTATACAACACCGTATGGTACTTATCTTACAATAGAGATTTCTACTAAAAATAAAAATATAGAAGCAGTTATATTTGGGGTTATTACAATTTTGAAAAATTTAGTGCGTGGGAAATTTTCACATGAGTATCTAAAATATGTAAAAAAGGCTTATATGGTAGAGCATCATTCGCAATGTAAAAATAATGAATATTTTAATGATTTTTATGGTCAGCAATATATTAATCAATTATATAATCCAACTGAAGAAATGAATATATTAGAGCCAGATGACGTTACAAAAAATATAAAGAACCTTGAAAAACTAAAGTTTGTACTATTCTTAAAAAAATTAATTATTTTTTCAAATATGAAAATCGCATATCAAGGGAAGAGAGAGGTTAAAAATCTACAATCTTTGGTGCTAAAAAGAATCTAATATAATTTTGTACTTCATCATCCTCATTATCTTCATCCATTGGAAAGTCTAAATCATATTGTAATTTCATGGGATATTCTGTGCCAAAATGTATTTTTGTTACAGCATTGAGTTTGGAAAAGGCTACCATTTTAACAAAATAATTCATACTAAATGACAAATTTATATTAGTATCTTCAGCAATCGCATACATGCAAATTTGATCTTCTTCCATAATAGCATCCATTGATCCTAGTTCTCCGCTACCTTTAAATATGATTTTTTCACCACAATTTACATTTAAATCGCTACCAAAAAGACTGAGTTGCGAGACAATATTTGATAGATCAGACGAAAGAATTTCAATATCAGCATCATAATCTACTGTAGGAATCTCAAGAAGTTCAGAATCAATGTCCATGAGTGTTAATTCGAATTCTTTAGTTATTCCTGTCTGACCCTCGCTGGGATAAAGTGTTATATTTAATTTGTCTTCATCATCGGTCTTCATACGAATATTTTGACTATCTTCTTTACAGTTGATAATTTTATGTATGAGTTCGCAATTAATTCCTAGCCTCAAATCTTTACCGTCGAACTTATATTCATTAAACCAGAAAGATTTTATTTCTATTTCAAATAGACAGATATGACCTGAATCCATACCTTGAATATAGATGCGGTTTTCTTGGACATGCATTTCTACATCTGTTGAAATATTCTTTAAATTTTTAAAGATAAGTGAAAACTGGTTTATTTTTTGCTTATTAGTTAATACTAATTCCATGGTTTGATAATAATAATAAATATATGTTTATTATTATTTCAATTTTTATAGTATGTTTAATTATTTTTATCGAGATTATTTTTCTATAATTTCTAATGTCACATTAGGTTTTTCCGAGGACTTAGGTTTTTCGGAGGGTTTAGGTTTTTCTGAGGACTTAGGTTTTTCGGAGGGTTTAGGTTTTTCGGAGGGTTTAGGTTTTTCTGAGGACTTAGGTTTTTCTGATGGCTTAAGTTTTTCTGAGGACTTAGGTTTTTCTGATGGCTTAAGTTTTTCTGAAGGTTTATGGGTTGTTGTATCGTTTTTTTTCGGAATAATGGGTGTTTTTTGTATAATTTTATTTTCTAAAATCCTCATCTTCTGTTC
>Ga0209709_10002031_pt1 | contig 18083 bp, 17 predicted proteins | sample ArcticOcean_MG_C_2_FD_187435 | JGI IMG/M metagenome (GOLD analysis project Ga0209709, IMG submission 187435) | Marine microbial communities from western Arctic Ocean - ArcticOcean_MG_CB4_136 (SPAdes) (version 2) | ecosystem: Environmental > Aquatic > Marine > Oceanic | place: Arctic Ocean... | reverse complement strand
CTGACCCGACCCCGGACCCGACCCCGAGATCATCTAGAGACCCAACCCCGAGATCATCTAGAGCCCCGACCCCGTTGCCAACCCCGAGATCATCTAGAGCCCCGACCCCGTTGCCAACCCCGGACCCGACCCCGAGATCATCTAGAGACCCGACCCCGGCACCATCTAGAGCCCCGACCCCGTTGCCAACCCCGTTGCCAACCCCGCAACTTCGGTTTTAAATTGGTACACCGGTGCCCGTGGTGCCCGTGGTGCCCGTGTGAATTTTAAAGGGGCGTGCCCAGAAAACATGGTTTGTGTTGCAAATGCCAACATTAGTATGTTTTTGAACTAGATCTACCACATTTGGATCCACCGGTTCCACCGCTTCATACATGTAGCAAGATATTTGAAAATAAAACCCCTCCTTGTAAAATACTTTCGTGTACTCCCCCTTGTACAGTGCAAAGAACACAAACTCCCCTCCAAACCCTCTCTTGAACACACCATTCTCATGACATACTGTCAACGACTTGCAGACGGGTCTGTAACCCAAGTAAGAGTGCAGTTGTTCAGAAGTTTGAAATATAATCATATTTTGATACACGTCTGCAAAGAGAATCGTCGCCATATAAATACAGAGGAAAAAGCAGTATAAAATGTCCAAAAGAAGTGCGCTGACAACTCCGACTTCAAACCCTACGACACCAAAGAAACACAAAAAGGGTGAGCGGGATGAGGTGAATGAGCTGGATCAGGTGCAAACGTTGAACACAGCTGTTAAACACATAGGCAATCAGATTGAAGAAGTTCAGGCGCGTCTCAAATCGTTGGGTGACAACAAGAAAATAGATTGGAATCAACCGGAACAAACCCTTAATTTTATCAATCATGATCTGAAATTATTAATGATATTAGAAGAACAAAAGCAATTTTTCTTGCAAAAAATAGGAGATCTGAACGAAATGAATAATTCACCAAAACAAGTGATGGAACAAGTGATGGAATCTCAAAAAATCTTTGATGAATTTAAAAATGAATTTAATGTTGGCGCAGTTTCTAATTTTGCAGATTTATTTGATTTGTTAGAGATGTTAAACAAGTTAGAGAAAATAAATGGTCCAGAATTCAAGATGGAGATGGGCAAACAAGAACACGAGTTAGAGAAAATGGATGATCCAGAATCCCCGTGGGAGTGGTACACACACGAACAATCGGAAGACACTGCACGACGTGAAGAAATTGAAATGAGGCGTGGAATTGAAAAGATGCGTGAAGAAATTTTAAAGTATATACATACGATGCACCTGGAACAAGAACTACAAGAACTACCAGAACTTATTGAACTTGATGATGAATATACTATGCCTGAAAGTCTTGATACGCATGAGTTTTCTTATTTAGCTACAGATGATAGGTTATATGGGGACGATTTCGATGCATTATTTCACTTTCAGGAACACCAGGTGGAAAATCTAGAAGATGAATTAATGCAAAAACAAGAGAAAGAAATACAAGAACTCAGAGATGAACTTGAGAAGATGGACGAGAGTAAAAGTGGTGAACTCATGTTGAGATTGTAATATATAAATGACCCAATTTTTTAATAAATGTTGGTTGCCGTGTGTGGTCCTGTGGGCAAAAGTTCTCTCATTCACCGCATCACTCGTGGTTCCTTTTCTCTGCAGTACACCCCCACCTACTTTACGGAGATTCACAAGATCCTTGTGGGGAACATGCCAATGGTTCTCGTGGAGACCAAGGACGTGATCAAGTGCGACGTGGTTCTGCTGCTGTGCAGAAAACAGAGCGACGTGCAACATTTGTGGAGGGCGTACTGCGGTGTGTCTAGACTGCCGCCCGTGGTGGTGCGTGTCGGCGAAGACCTCGACCACGAAGATTCTTGGTTGGGGCACGAACTGCACCGAGTCTCAAACTTGACCGCCGATGGTATTTCGGAATTGATTTGGTGCCTCTATATAAAGAGTCGTATGTTAACAAAATATTCTCAATGTTCTTGTCGATCCTGTTGATTATTAGTGTCTGGGTCGGCGGTATTTTATTGGCGTATCTCACATCTTCCGGCAACGACATTGTCGTGACAAACGGCATGATTACTCTGGTGGAACGTACCACCAAAATTGCAAACGTACTGGTGGACGCGTCCATGGCACCGTTCCTGATCGTGGCGGGACTGCCGTGGACCTGGGTGCTTCGGGTCGGGGTGTTGGTGTCTCTGGGGTTGCTGGTGCACGAGGGTCCGACCACGCTGTTGGAAGCCCTCGACACCATGTGGAGATCCATCGTGTACCCCGCAATGAAGGTCGGTGTGTTGAACACGTTGATGGTGTTTAAATTTACCTACGGGACATTTGCACCGCTCTACAACATGTTTGTAGTGGTGACGACCCAGATGAGGTCCGGCACGTTGGGTCTGGCTGGCAAGTGCAGTGTCGGAAACCTAGTGGGGGGGGCAAAACTGGGCACGGCTAGTTTTGTGGGGTTTCTGACCGTGACAACCCAGTGGGCAAACCCTTTGGCTCCCGGTACGATCGTCGAACGCGAACTGAACATCACCGAACCGATCTGGAACTTGCAACAGGCGATTTCCCTTCAGAGCGACACCGCCAAGTGCATGTGTGAGGCGTTGAGCGAACCCTGGGAGGTGCTGTTTCAGACGACCAAGTCCCCTTCGTTCGCCCGTGGCGTCAACGCCGGTGTCAACGCCGCGCTGTCGGTGTTTCAGCAGGGGGTGGGGGTAATGCCTCCCTACATGTTGGTGCCCGATTTTTACCGGACGTTTAAATATTCCAAGGACGTGTTTACCCATTTCGGTCAGTGGATGGACGACATTGTCGTCAAGTCCACCGAGTTGATTCTGAACAAACCTTTGCACGCGCCCAAACCGTTTGTGTTTGGCACGACGGCGCACCTGCCGAAAGCCGCGATAGAGCTGGTCAACATGGGTGTGTCCACCGTTGCCCACATCGTCGTGCCCAGCAAACTTAGCAATGCCACGTACATGATGCGGGTGACGTCTCTGAAGTACGTGTTTCAAGAGCTGGACCATGCGGTGGACGGCACCGGGCACCTGGTCACCTGGTTGATGAACACAGTAAGTCGATCCCTGTCGGAAATCCGGGTCCCGGACGGCACGACGGTCGAAATTCTGACGGACCAGCAGTCGCGGGCAGCCGGGGACGTCATACGCTGGTCCGGGCGGGCGCTGCTGGGGCTGCCAAACGTCGCCACCGGTCTGTTGAACGAACTGGCTTGGAAATCCTTTTTCACCAACGAGCAGAACATTATCAAGACCGTCCAGGCTTACGACGGCAAGTGGGGCGAAGCGTTCAGCCTGCAAGGACGTCCGACGTTAAACAAACATGTGTTTGTCCCCGTCGAGAATGCCATGGATGCGGTGTTTGAGTTCATACCGTCGGTGTTTTTGCCATTAAAGTCCGTGCTGCGCATTCCGGTCCAGGTGCTGCGCATCGCCATCCGGACACTGTTGGCGGGGGACCAAATAGTAGCGGGTGAATTTTTCGACCGTCCTTTGGACTGCAACTACGGTTTGGAGTCGTCGTGCGGCAAGAGATACACCGGGGCGGCGGCGTGCAGTGTCGGTGGCGGGGATTGCGAGTGCAACCCGGCGACGAGCATGGGCAACTGCCAGTGCATGTTTACCTACCCGGACGACGTGATGCCGGGTGCCATGCCGTCGTTTTACGCCAACAGCGACAAGTGGTGCAACTCCCTGCTGTACGAATTTGTGTTCAAGGAGATCGACGATTTGCAGCAGGGGGTCGTAAACATGTTGAAAAAGATCCGGACCGAGAAATGTCCGGCGTCGGAGATTCGGTTCCCCGAGATGTGTCCGAGCAAGACGGTAACTTCAAACACAAAAACACTGTGTGCGTTGACCACGACACTGACCAGAGTGACCAGGTTACCGCTGAACATTTACAGGCAGGTGTACGCGACACTGATGAGTTCGATGTTTGGCTATGTTCAGCGACACTTTACCGTTGACTCCAGGCTGTGCGAGTTTGGTAACATTATGTACGGCGGGTTGGGGATTTTGCCCCTGCCGTACAAAGAGAAAATGATGAACGCGGCGTACGCTCTGTTGCGTTTTTCACCCGAAGTGGTTCGGTCTCAAATGTACGTCAGTGACTTTGTGGGGGACCTCACCAAGGACCACATTGACTGGGAAAAACGCATGGAAGATATCCCCTGCAAGGGGTGCAAACCGGTGCGCATGTCCGCCAACAGCGAGTTCACGGGGAAACTTTTGAAACTCATTGTGGTGGAGCTGCAAGTGTTTTTCGGGTACCTCATTACGCTGTTTGACACCCTTGGCGAGTTGTTCGACTCCGTGAAGGACGGGTACGGTATTTTTTTCAGAGGAATCGAAGCAATGTTGGTGGCGACCAAAAATGCCCTCTCGCAACCGCTCATTGATTTCCTCGGCATGGTGCTTCGACTGTCCGTCGATTTCTTGGACTTTTTGAGCAGCGGCAACATCGGCAGCGGCATGTTGGACCGCGTGGTCAAACTCTTCCTGAAATTTACGGATTTGATCGCCAACGTAGCCACCAGAATATTAGCCGGGGTCTTAAAAATGTTGGGTCCGTTTGGTCAGTTTCTGACCACGATCGTGACGTCGTTTTGCAAGACCCTGCAGGGGGCGTTTAAATTCCTTAAGGTCGAAATTGATTTGAGTGCATGCAGTTCGTTGGATAACTTGGGAGCGGAACCGGTCCACCACAGCATGATGCCGGACATTTTTAACATGGGGTGGAACGGCACCAGCGAGTGCGACTACATGGTCCATGCCTACAAGCACTACAAGTGGGGGGACATGCGCCCGGTCGAACAGATCATGGTTGAAAAATGTGTGGAATACAGAGCTGTCGCCGTGAAACTCGGGCAGTTGGCGGGTGTCGACCTGCCGGTGGACATGGTCTACAACTGGCAGCGGAAGTTTGAGATGGCGTACCACGGGGTGATGGGTGCTTTCATTTACTACAAACACAAATCGGCGTCGAACATGATGAAGGAGTGGCGGCGACACAACATCCCCAAGTACTGGATCCCCATTTTTTCCAAGACGGTGGCGGCGGTGGCGGAAATCAGTGTCACCGATTTGGTTCATGAAATACACCATGGCATGGGCAACGAGCCGGAAATCGGAGTTCTGGTCAACGTCTTTGACAAAACACTGCACCTCGCCTCCAGCGTTCGTAAAATTTGGACCGAACACAACATGACGCACTCGTGGAAACCCCCCGCAAACATGACGTACGTGTTCGGTGCCGGTGCCTCCAACTCTTGGAAAGTGCCGATGTGGAAAACCATGTCCAACCCGCAGTACGCGTGGGGTCTCAACAGCAGCACGGGTGGCACGTGCCCACTCTTGTCGAACTTCATCGAGACGTTGGAAGAGCAGTCCCAAGTGACCATGGACTACTACACGGACATCTACGCCCCGATCACCGTGCCGCACTTTGTCAACTGGTTGGAGGGCAGGGACCCGTGGGTCAACGATTTTATGGGTGTAATGGAGGAACGCATCGGCAAGGCTCTGGACAAGTTTAAAAAGCAGTTCTTTATCCACAACGGGCAGATTCTGCTGCCGCATGGCTACGTGAGTTTTGACGTGGCGTTCAACTCGGAATTTTGGAATGGACCAACATGGGAACCAGGGAAGGGGTTTGAATTTAACAACAGTGTGCGCTTCCCGACACTGGACGACATTACGTTTAAACTAGGAGAAATCAAAATTGACAACATCGGGTCGTTCAAGTTCTCTCTGGGGGACCTGAAAAATCCGTTCGACTTCAACCCCGACCTCAACACCCAGGGGTTCTCTTCCAACCCGCGCTACTCCGACCCGTCGCTGTTGGAGATGAACGAGTGTGAATTTGGCGACGTGGTCTTTCCGGCAAAGATCACCGAAGCCTTTAAGTGTTTCATCACCGCGGACGGCAACACAAAAGTGCCCTACTTTGGGCGCAACCTCAAATACCTGATCGACTACCAGTTCAAAACTTGCACCATGGCACAGATCACCTGCAACGACAGTACCGGCAAACGTCTGGTGCGCCTGTTGGATTCTTTGTGGTACTGTTTCATCGCCATTCTGGTCTGCACGGGGCTGCAGGTGTTGACGGGGGTCCCCACCATGATGTTCATCCCCATTGTGCCCATATTTGCACTGATCATCCTGACCAACACCTGGAACTGGACACTGTCGTGCAACCCCAACGTCCCCCTCTGCTTTGCGGACGACCTGTACGCGTTCGTGGAGACGTACCTGATCCCTGACTGTTTTTGTTCCTACTTTCCGGCACTGTCCGACACATGCCATTCCGGGTTTTGCCATTTCATTTCCGGGTCGACGACGTTTGCCAGCTGCACGCAGATCGAAGAGTTTGGCTATTTGTGGGTACCGTTTTTCTACGCCAAAAAATACATTCCGGACACCCTCAAGTGGGTGCACTACGTTCTCTACAGAAACACCGCCCTGACCGCCTGGATGGCTACGTTGGACTTGCCGGTGACCCAGCTCGAACAGGACTGTGCCCAGTTGCACGTCTTGGACCTGTCCTACCCTCTCGCCGCCCTGCTCGTTGGAATATTTGTGGTCCCGCGCATGGTGGGGCTGTTGGTACGAATGACATTTGCGTCCGTCAATTTGGTGTTGAGTTTGTTGTCACTGCTGTACTCCACCTGCCTGTCACTGGACAGATCTACAATGGAAATGGAACCAATTATGAATGCTGAGCCGATGGCTCCGTCACTTTTACCTATAAAAGCAGTAGCCGTGCCAGAAAATGTGGATCGAAAGAATACTAAGTTGGATCGGGTACCCACCACTGGATCCAATACGAGCAAGCGTCTACGGTTCCGAAACCGATAGTATTTAAGAGGCGACAAGAGAACAAAAATGATGTTGTGGTTCCCAGTGCACGCGGACGACGAAGTTGTGGTCGACGCCTTAAAAAAATGGATGTCGGGGAAGAATCCTTACCACCACCAGGTCCAAGACTGGATCAACGCTCGATACCCCTCGTACCAACAACGCCGGGTCTTCTTGAACAACCGGTACGTGTTGTTGGACACCATGTGTTCGATTTGTTGGGACTCCGACGGCGACATGCACGGGCAGTGTGGTCATTTTTTCCACAAGCGCTGCATCAAGAAGTGGTTGCCACAATCTGCAACGTGCCCACTCTGTCGAAGAAGCATGACCTTATAAAAACCAAACCCCTGGAAACAAATGGACCCGCACGACCCGCACGACCTGCACGACCTGAAAGTGGTGGAAAACCCGGACATGAAAGTGGAGATCTACGGCGAGCTGTTGAACGGAACGGGGATTAAAATCCGACTGACCAACGTGGAGTACGTGAACGAGCAGGTCATTCATCATTGGAAAACAGTAATGATGGGCAAGGGGTACTTGACCGTCGTGGAGCACGATATCTCTGCCGGACACGTCACGATCAACTGCAGAGAGAAAGAGAGAGTGTCTTGGACAACCGTCGGAATCGTTTTGATAGGAGTGGTGCTAGTTGTAAGATACCTCTACGTGTAACTAAAGTATTTAATCCTACGTTGTCTTCAAAATGCATTCCAAAGACCAACAATTTTTAACCAAAACCCTCGAACTGTTCGACAGCAAAATAACCTACAAGACCTCCGAGACGTCGCACCGAATCAAGTGTGTAATCACCGATCCGCCTAAAATTGCCCTGGACCGGTTGAAACAGATTCAACTGATGAGAAAATGCAAAATGACCATCGACGTCCGTGACAGAGAGTTTACGTTTGATTTCTACAAGGAGGGCAGTCGAGCCTCGAAAAAACGTCCCAGGGAACCGGAAAAGGTCAAGCACCCGTTCGACGTCTCGGTACACCCGGACGACCAAAAAGTCATCGACACCGCCCTGAACATCGTCTGCAGCCACCCCAACATATGCATGTTCAACGCCAGTGTCAAAAAGGAAGACGAGTACACGTTGGAACTGCACAACATTGAAGCCATCCCGTTCAGCATCGTCGAAACCATGACGTCGTCGCTGTCGGCATTTATTACCGACATCGTGTTTGATTTTCCAAACCAACGCATCAACATCCACATCAAACGCAACGATAATTTGTAACTATATAAAAGGGGAACACCACTTAATAAATGTCACAGGCATCACAGGCATTGTGGGTACTGCGACAAATTCCGGAAGACTCGGAAGACTCGGAACAGACCCAGACACAATTGGAGCACCAGAGGCAACTCTTCCGCGTCGACCCGGCACGCAAATCTAGAAAACGCGGCAGAGGTTCAAGTCAAATATGGCGAGACGAGTCTGTTCAAAAAAAAATAAAATGAAAAAAATTTCCGGCGTTCAAGACGTGTATAAATTTTGCGACCCGGACACCATCAAAACGGTGTACTCCAAGTCGGAAACGTTTCAAACCAAGTACCCGCAGACCGCCGTCGTGCTGCAACTGATGGGTACCATGTACTACGTCGGATGTGTGACTCCCGGCACCACCAGCATTGACTGCCTTGAAGACGTACCACCGCTCACGATGAGAGCCGTGCCCAAACTGATCCGAGAAAGGTTGGAGTACTTGGCTGGGCGCAGTGCCTACACCCACCCCTTGGCAAAAAGAGCGCTGTACTTGTCGTTGGCAGCCACTCCGGAATTGGAAATCCTGAACGAATTGGAGGGAGAGACCCTGCAACCGTTGGACGAGACCCTGCCGTGGGGGATTTCCGGAGATGCGCAGAAATCCATCAGGGAAGTATATAGGTTACACAACGGTTATCAAAATGATGGAAAAACCGGACAATCGGAAGGAGCTGTCGGTCATGAACCAGAGGCTCAACCATTTGGAGGACGTGATGATGGAGATTTTGGAAAGCGGGCGTGAAATGGACACCAACCTGACGTCGCAGTTGGAGGAAGTCAGGCATGAAATTGCCATGCAGCACGAAACCATTAAAAAAATGAAAAGGTCCAACTGGTCGCGCATCACCAAGCTTACAATAGTCATGATTGTAGTATTTACAATATGGGTAATATATTTATATTGCTCTATATAACACCGTCAAGAGTGATAAAATGGTTTCTGTTTCAAACAACAAACTAAGAATTCAAGTTTTGATACAGCTCGTTCTTCTCACCTACACCGGCACTTTGTCGTGGATGCATCGCCTCCATCTGTTTGTACAACCCCTTATTTTCTTTTGCACCCTCGATCCGACCTGGTCCAGGCAGGCGCTCTGGGTACTCCTCTTTGCCACCGGTCTGGACGTACTGGTGTTCACGTCGGCGTTCACGGTCATTTCCCGCTGCGTGTCCAACGTCAACCCGGGGTGCGTGCAGCAGAGCCTCACGGAGGTCGTCGTCGCCACCGTCGCCGCCGTTCACGTCTTGGAAGACGTGTTTCAGGTCCTTAACCTGTCCACTCTAAAACGCAACAACTCCAACGCGGCGGGACGGCTTCGGGTCATATCGTGGTTTCTCTTTGTGCAGGACGTGTGTTGGTTGACGACGTCGCCGGAAGGGTTGGAATGGGGTATCCTTGCACACCCGGTGTTCAACATGTTGGTGTTTTGGGTCTCGTCCTCGAAAGACGCCGTCAAGTTCTACGTCCTTGTCGGTCTGGCGGGGGCACTGGTCGTGTTCGACAGTTACATTTTTCTGCAAACGGATTTGCAGACGGACACCGTCGCCGGCGGGTTTCTAGCCATGTACATCCTGACCGACCTCCTGGTCGCATTTTTTGCGTTCACTTATGGCGAGAAACTGGTCGACAGTGTCCTCGTAAAAAAATGATCGCCAACAACATTGCACGACTCACGTCAGAGTTCACCACGCCACAAATTGCCGTCACGTCCACGTCGCACACCGAACACGGCGTCAACTACGCCCTGATCTCGCTCACCCACACCGGCAACAACGCACGCCAACACATGGGCATTGCTTTGGATTTTTCAACTTCCATGGCACAATTTGCCAACGGAGCGACCAAAAAAGAAACGCTGATCAGAGCGACCAAAACGGCACTGGATCAAATGAACGACGACGACATTGTCACCGTCGTGGCGTACGGCGGACACGCCGACACCATTGTTCAAAACGCGGTGGTAAGCCATCCGGACACCATACCCACCATAATTAAGAAACTCAAAGCCCACGGGTACATGGGTCGCACCAACCCCGCCGCCGCGCTCAACCTCTTGAAAGCGTGCGACCAAACCCTCCTGCTCAGCGACGGGACCTTCAACGACGGACCCACCGACCCCCTCATACTGCACGACATCGTCCAACACCCCATCCTGTGCGGCAGCATCGTGCCCGGCACGGACATGTCCGACTTGTCCGATGCCAGTGAAGGCACCTACTTTACGGTCGACTGCCGAGACCCCGAACACATGTACAGCTTGCTGGCGTCCGCCCTCTCCGCACCCCCGATTCGAGCCTCCAACGTCGTACTCGCCCACGGAGACACCTCGGTCAACTTGCCGAGCATCCGACACGGTTGCAGCACGCACTACGTAGTACCGATCTTTGGACCGGTCTCGGTCACGTACCTGGACCACAGAGCCACGCCCGTGTCGCTCACCCACACCGTGAACGTGACCGGTGCCAACTGCCACCATGTCCAACACGTCCTCGCTCTGCAAGCGGCGACGGAACTCGCCACCAAAGCGATGGAAATGCAAGATCAAGACATGCAGAGAGCGTCGGCACAGCTGTTCAGAGACGCCGGGGTCGACATCGGCAGCTACGACGATTTAAGGAGAGAGTCGTCCTCGCACAAGAGACAATTCAGCATCGACCCGGACTCGGAACACTGCCCGAGCACCTGCAGGACATCTAGTCAGAATGTACATCAGAATGTACATCAGAATGTACATCAGAATGTACATTAAATCTTTAATCTTTAATCTATATTTATAAATTTGACCTATATAAGGCACGGTCCTAAGCAAAAATGCGAGCAATGAGAGCAATGATAGCATTCCTATTGACTTTGTTTTTATTTAGCGCGAACGCCCTCAGCGCCGAGGAAGCCGCCATCGCGGACGCCCTCAGCGGCGACGCCCGCACCGCCTACAGCGGCGCCATCTCCGCCGCCGCCGCCGCCGCCAAGACGCCGCCAAACGCCTACAAAGCCGCCGTCGGCGCCCGCGTCGCCGCCACCGCCGCCAAAGACGCCGCCCAAGCCGCCACCTACGCCGCCGGCTCCTCCGCCGCCGCCCTCAGCGCCACTCAAGCCGCCCAAGCCGCCGCCAACTCCGCCGCCGCCGCACAGTTGAGCGCCACCGCCGCCATCATGACATCCAGCAGCGTCAGCGCCATCCTCGCTGCAACTAAGAACGCCCAAATCGCCAAAGACGTCGCCCAAGCCACCATCCGCGCCGTCCTCACTGCAACTTCGACTGATCCCTCAGTCCAGAACGACATTCTTAAAACTGTGTATAATGGGAATTGTTAATATTTACTTCTACACCCCCCCGGACTCGGACTCAGAATGTACATTAAAGCCTCAGACTACCTGTACCCACATCTGTACCCACATCTGTTTTAAACATTTGTTTCACCACCTCCCTCCCGTGCCGGTACATTTTGGTCAGTGCGGTCGGGTTGCAATGCACGAACGAAGAATAGACCCCGATCTCCGGAGCAAATATTCGTACAGAGATCTTCCCCACCGTAAACATTCGATGCTTTCTGACATCCTTATCAAAATATCGGCTCAGCTCGTCCAGGTCCCGCTGCAAATTGTTCCACAACACGCAAATAAACGTTTCCAACGCCTCGTTCGCCAACTTCATGCTTGAACCCACGTACTCCGATCTGTGAAACTCTTTGAACGACACAATAGGGTAGCAACACATAATGTCGATGCGGTCGTCCCGGTCCCCCCGCTTGGCTTCTTCGCACCACTCCACGACGGCGGGGGTCGGGATAATGTGCCCCATCCCGCCGTCCACGTACTCGTCGCCGTTGATCAGTACGGGTTCAAACACCCCGGGAATGCTGCAAGACGCCGCAACCGCCTCGGGCGAATACCCCATGGTCTCGTACCGTCCCTTTGTCTGGTTGTACACCCCAATGTGCAGACGCTCGGCATGGACCGGGTTGCCAAATTCCGACGCCACCATGCCCGGCAGCGTCGTGCGGTACACCGACTTGTGGTAAAACAAGGACTGCACAAAGTTGACCAAAGACCCCAAAACACTCCATTCCAGAGCAACTTTTTTGGTGCGCATCGATTCGAACATCCGTAAAATCATGCGCACGTAGTCGCTCCTGTTGTCCACCGTAGACACCCCGCAACACACCAACGCACCCGCTGAATTGCCAGCAAGGAATGTCCAGTCGCATCGGGGGTCGTGGACAAACAATTCGTACATCATGCCCAGGACGGTCGCACTGTGGTTCCCACCGGCAGTGACTATGAGTGCCATTTTACAGGTACAGTACAGGTATATATACACATTTTTTTAAAAAAGTAAACAAACCATTAAACCGGCGTAAAAAGAAGCACCTATGATGGTCACTACCTTTAACGCCGTCGTCGATCTAGATATGGACAACACTATTAAAAACACCAAACACCCCGTGCCGGAAGCGTGCAACCCGGTCAGCTTGAGTGGGTCACGCTCGTTGGCGGTCAACACGACAATGGCACCCATCAGAGCCAATATTCCCACGACACAAATCCAGTACGTCTTGTTCACAAAGGAGTACGTCTCCACCATGGCGTTGTGTGCCAGAACCTTTTTGGAATCCATTTTACAGACACACAGACTTTAAATAGTATCGGATCTCTTTTGTTTGACCACGGTTTTGTACTTGGCACTGGATCCGCAGGGGTTCTCCTTGTCAAAAAACGTCTTGATGATGTGGTGGTACACCTTGGAATACGTGCGGTTGATTTCGTCCATGCTCTTGGCACCGGTAATGACAATTTTCCCACTCCGAAACAGCAGGAACACAACCTTGGGTCGGCTGATCCGCAGCACAAGCCCGGGGAACAGTTCGGGTTCGTAACTGACGTTGGCACCGTGCTCAATACTCATCTCGTACAGTTTCAAAGGATAGCCCACACTGACGGATGCCACGATGTTTTGCACTTTGAAGTTGTGGAAGCACACGTGCACGTCCGCCCGCTGCAGGATGCGAGTGTACTTGCGGCACGCCAACAAACACTCGCTGATGTTTTTGCTGCCGGTACAGACCATGTTGCCGCTCCCGAACGCCAAGGCGGTGGTCTTGGGGCTGCACAGGCGCATGGTCATTGCCGCAAATCGCTGAGGATTGTAGTCGCAGTACTTTAACCGGAGCGCCAGTGCCTTCAAATTAATGTTCTTCACCCCCAATGAAAACGTAGCCACGCAGTTTTGAATCGTAGGCATCTCGTCCACGGGCGGCACGTCGGACAACACATTAATGTCGTAACGATGCTTCATCCACACCTAAGGGGGTGCCAGGGTTCTCGCCAGGTTTCTCGCCATAATAAACAACACCATTGCAAACGGCACGCAGTACCCCTGCCACAGTGCAGCGTACGTGTACACCAAGAACACGACCCACACCGCCCACCTCCATCCGGAGATGGTCCAAGGCGAGCACGAGTACAGGATACACACCACCAAAGGCAGTGCCACGTGCACCACCCACGGAAACCAGTCGTAGGCGGGGACACCGAGAGAATACAAATACATGATCTGGCACGCGAACTGCACCGAGTTCACGATCAACCCGCAGCGGACCAGGTGAATCACCACCGATTTGGACGTCCATGCCCGTTCCCGTGCATCCCGTGCATCCCATGCCTGCACGACGATGTACAACAGCACCGTCACGAACAAGGACATGATGTAAAAGTGTGAACCGGACCACGACCAGGTCTGAGCAATGTAGAAGGACATCAGAAACACTTCCAGTGGTGTGAACGACTCCACCACGCCCACGCCAATGCTGATCGGCACGACGCCGTCGCGCAAATTGCGCACCGTCAAGTTGAACAAATCGCCGATGTCAGCCCTGCCTTGGCACGCCGCCACCGCTCGATACCCACCCACACCGAACGGTTCAAACACCAACTCGGTCTGGTTTTGCACGGGGATGGTCTTGGTGCTGTCCGCGTCCAACCTGCGCCAAGCGGCGCCCCAACCGCCAAAGTCCGGGTCGCACTCGATGTCCGCCGCGCCGTGACCGAACAGTGTGATGGACAGGTCGTACGGATCGGTGTAGGAGGCGGGCAGACTGACTGAAAAACTCACGTTTTCACCCGCGGGCACGTCGAGCATGCACGAGTAAGAGTTGTTGACCTTGGCGTAGACGCCCCACGATTTCACGGTGTCGATGTGGCAATCGCCAAATTTGGGCATGTGCGCACCGACACCGACCAGGAGGAGGAGGATGAACCACATTATGGCGAGGAGACATCCCTACTTATACCATTGCAAAAAAATGAAATTGCATCTTGTCGCGTTTATGATCATGGGGGTCGTCTGTGTCGTATTCATCACCAACCTGCCCAAAACCAAAACGCAAACCAACGTGTACGTCAAAAGCATGAGAGTGCGGGACCTGGAACCCGTGGAACCGGAACCCGCGGAACCCGTGCTCGTGCCGGCGTTTGGGTGGAAAATTCCTCTGCCGGAACCCCTGGAACCGGAACCCCCGGAACCCCTGGCACCCGAACCGGAACCCGAACCGGAACTGGCACCGGAACCCCCGAAACCAGTGCTTGAAAAAACTCTTGAGTCGGAACCGGAACCCGAACCGGAACCCGAACCGGAACCCGAACCGGAACCCGTGCTCGCGCCCCCAGAACCGGAACCCCCGGAACCTGTGCCCCCCGAACCCCTGGCACTGACAAAAACCATTGTGCTTACCACTAGGAACAGATACGGGTATGTTCGTCTATTAGCGGATTCTCTTGCATGGATGAAGGCGTACGAACATGCACACATTCACATATTTGACGACGGGTCCACAGATTTTTCCGTAGAAGAATTAAAAACATGGTTTGAGTACGCGCATGTGCATGAGTCTGACCATCAAAACCCGGACATGTCTACTCGTCACTCGTTTGAATGGTTTGAAAGTGAGAGTAAGGACGATATTTTGATCACAATAGACAGCGACACAATGTTGCATCCGGATTGGCACAAATTTATAGATACACACATCGATACAAGTGGTGTACTAAGTTTGTACCACTCGGCAGCAAAATATCACAAGAGTGTCAACTGCAACAACGTGACGTGTGAGAAAGGGAGCACGGGGGCAATGGGCATGGTAATGACGCGCAAAGTGGTCACTGACATGCTGCGCAACATGCATGCGGCAAAGCATGCTGCGGGGGCGTTCGACTGGGGGTTTGTGGACTATTTTAAAAAGAAGGGGATTAAAATCATTGTCCCTAAAAACAGCCTGGCACTGCACTACGGCATGTACGGGGCGCACGGATCTGGCAATCATGTCGAAGTCGCCAACACCTTTGATTTTACACCCTTTCCGGATGACATTTCAAGGAGGGCTCGGGTGTTTCTGGATAACGAGAAACCGGATAGACCTCACAAATGGCTTGTCTTCACAAGTGCGGGTGATCAGTCCAATGTACAACAGTGGTACAGAGATGACAAAGATTTTGATATTATGGTTGTTTACTATGGCAGTGGGTCATACGAATACGAACACCTGGTAGACCGTTTTGAAACAAGAAAAGACGGTAAATTTGCAAATCTACTGCATTACTACAACACTCTGGATTATTCATCTATTGCAGTTTTTGATGACGATATTGAGATCTCCTCCCAAGACCTCAGCAAATTGTTCTGTTTTCAAGAAAAATATGATGTTGGTATTGCAAGCCCAACATTTAAACCCTACCACAATGGGTACTTGTCTTTAATGCCTGTACAAAATAGTGAGATCAGATTTGTTGATTTTGTGGAAATGAATACTCCTCTTTTCAGACGAGATGTATTAGATCATTTTATGTCAGTATTTGATCCATTAATTAAAGGTTGGGGGACTGACATATGGTTTTCATATTTATGCATGCAAAAGGAATCGTGCTCTATTGCAGTTGCTGACAAAATACATGCACACAACCCTCCAAAACGAAAAAATGGTAAAAGAGAAATTGAATCGCTACAACCAGAACATAAAAGAGCTTCAACATGGAAAAAGTTTGCCAAAGAACACGGGATTCCAGATAGTACAGGACATGCTCATGACAAAGGGTTCTCTTTACTCATCAAATATTTAGACCATGTTCGTAAAGGATTACCACGTTGGGACACATACCTTAATACACCCATGCAGATATGAACCTCGTGAAGGAGAGATTAAATATCGACGGTGTATTTATTTGGAATTTACATGTCATCAACGAAATGAACGATATAAATATACATTCTCTCTTCAAACTACGTTCAACATACCAAATGATTGCTACACGAGCTCATTTGAAACTAACACAATAAACTTATTTTTTATACAACTCTACAAACTTTAATTCCTTGAGCGACACTGTTGGGTTGTAGTACACACCTATATAGACCCTCCTCACAGTTAAAAACATGCAGTGGCGCGTTCTGATTGCATTTGTATGTGTGTGGGGACTCTTTACTCTGTTCTCACTGTCTTACTTGACATCGGACCCGGACCCGGAATGCCGCGCGGACGTCTCCGACCTGCATCTCTACTGCCAGAGGTACTACCTCACCAACATTAACGTCCAACAGATTATCTGCGGTGATCAGATCACCGTGCAGTTCGAAACAACGGGGGAACATCCCGGAATGACCGTTCAGGAGTACGAAAGACGCACCACCCACTCCGTACTGAGTGTGGAGTCCGGATGGGCACTGCTCACGCGTGACACGGGCACGCGTACCACGCACAAAGTATCGGAGAATTTGCGACCCACGCGTAAAGAGCTCAAGGAAATTCCTACGATTGAAAAAAAAGACATTGTCATTGTCTTTCCTTACAGAGACAGAGCTATTCATTATAAAAAAATTATGGAACACTTGCCATCAATTACTCGTGAAAATTGGCGTATCCACACAATACTTGTCGAACAAGATGACAAATCCCCTTTTAGAAGATCGTGGCTATTAAATATAGGCATCGCAGAAGCAAAAAAACACGTTCCAGGTGATAACACATGTGTAGTTACGCACGATGTAGACATGATAGCCGATAGTAGAGTCGATTACGGTTGGTGCGACAGTCCCACTCAAATTTGTTCTGAACTGTCTTGCTTTAACGGTGGAGTTCCGTACTCAGCATCTGCTGGAGGTGTCGTCCAAGCTTCGTTGAAAGATTGGTATACAATCAATGGTTTTACAAACACTGCAACTGGGTGGGGTGGTGAGGATGACGACCTACACATTCGATTTCAGGTAAACGGACTTTTGACAGATGGTCATGTAAGGCGTCCAGTTAAGGGATTTGGAAAATGTCACTGTATGAACGATAACGACCATACAAAACGAGTTCGTGATGAAAAGGGTTACAGTGACATTGTAGCAAAAATATCGCGGATGGGACATGGTTCGAATGAATGGAAAACCGATGGGTTAAATTCATTACAGTATCATGTGTCAGAAGAATCTGTGGATGAATATGGAACTATTTGTTTAAAGGTAAAAACAACTGCACCCACGCACGAACTCTCTGGACAGCGCATCAAGCCCTAATAGATGTTCAAAATGTACATCAGATTCAAATGGAAATGCACGGGACCACTAATGCTTATGAACTACTCAGTGCTATGCGTGTGAATAATTTTGTTGTTTTTCACAAAGAACCAAATACATATGGTTGTTCTGGTGACTGTATAGAGTATGCATGGATCAAATTGAATAAAAACTTTTTTTTATAGTTTATTGCACTTTTTAAACCTTTAAACAAATACACACCTATATAGACCCCATCCTCGCATTAAAAACATGAAGTGGCGCGTTCTGATTGCATTTGTATGTGTGTGGGGACTCTTTACTCTGTTCTCACTGTCTTACTTGACATCGGACCCGGACCCGGAATGCCGCGCGG
>Ga0209709_10002030_pt1 | contig 18085 bp, 17 predicted proteins | sample ArcticOcean_MG_C_2_FD_187435 | JGI IMG/M metagenome (GOLD analysis project Ga0209709, IMG submission 187435) | Marine microbial communities from western Arctic Ocean - ArcticOcean_MG_CB4_136 (SPAdes) (version 2) | ecosystem: Environmental > Aquatic > Marine > Oceanic | place: Arctic Ocean... | reverse complement strand
GGGCGGCAGGGTGCCGACGCGGGCACGGACCATTTCCGCCGTCTGCTGATCGAGCTCGGACCATGTGACGATCCGCTCCTTGGTTCCGAAGTGTCTATAGATCGTGGCCGCACCTACACCGGCCTCGGCCGCGATCTCCGCGACGCTCAGGTCGTCGTAGCTCTGCTCTTCAAGGAGTCGGTACAGCGTGTCCTGAATGTGGAGCCGGGCGTTGAGCCGATTGCGCTCGCGCAGCGAAAGCACCGTCGTCGACATCAGCTCGGAACCTCGGTCCACTCACCAGCAATCATGATGCCGACCGGCTCGGTGTCACCCAGTGCGGACGGGTCGATTGAGGCGATGTCGTGGTCGAGCACGATGAGGTCCGCGAACTTCCCAACTTCGATCGAACCGAGCTCGTCCTCGCGTTGGAGTTGCTGGGCTCCATTGATCGTGTAGCCGAGCATGAGCTGTTCGATGCTGAGCGGGACATGCCGGGTGTCGATCACCGGCGCGTTCTCCCCTGCCTGTGGGTCTTGATGCGAGATGCCGATCTGCATGCCGAAGAACGGGCTGATGCGGTCGAACTCTCTCGCGTCTATGACATCGGACGAGTAGGTGACAGTCACGCCGGCTGCCTCCAACACGCTCGCCGGGTGCTTGTTCGCATCCCGCTCATCGCCAATGAAACGGTGCGACGACGATGGCGTCTCGCCGTATTCACCATGCCAATGCGGCGTGTAGTTGGCAATCACATCGAGTTCGGCAAACCGGGCAACGTCATCGGGGTGAATGAGTTCGATGTGCGACAGCGTGACCTGGGTTTGAAGCGGACCACCAACCTCGGCCCGAGCCGCGTCGACCGCGTCGAGCATCGTTCGGACGGCACGGTCTCCCACCGTGTGGACGTGGAGTTGCATCTCTTCGAGCTCCATATCGAGGAGGAGCTGCGTGACTCGCTCCTGGGAAAGGAGCTCCGCGCCGTTCCCGGCGTCGGCGATCTCGTAGGGGTCGAGCACGGAGGCCGTACCGATTTCGAGCACGCCATCGAGATGAACCTTGATGGTGTTGAAGGTGAGGCGATCGCCGCCGTAGTCGCTGCGGAGACGGTTCACCTCGGCAATGGCCTCCTCGGCCTGCTCCGGAACAATGATGTGGTAGCTGCCCTCGTAACGAAGCGGCAGTTCTCCACTCGCCTCCAGCTCCGCGAGATAGGAATAGATCTCGTCGTGAAAGAGCAGGTTTCCGGCATCCATCAGGGTCGTGACGCCGTTCGCCGCCAGTCCATCGACGGACTCCTTCACCAATGCGTTCAACACGATGGCCTCTTCAAGGAAGAGTTCGCCAGCCGCAGGCACGAGCGCGAATTCTCGGATGAAGCCGGTCGGCTCGCCATCGGCGTCGCGTTCAAACTCCGATAGTCCTGGTGAGGGATCGGGCGTATTGGCATCGATACCGAGAAGGTTGAGGGTGACCGAGTTGACCCATTGGGTGTGACCAGATTCGTCGTAGAGCACGACCGGTCGGTCGGAGACAACCTCATCGAGCCATTCCTTACGGGGCCCTTCCGGACCAAACAATGTGTTGGGCCATGAAGCGCCAGAAAGGATCAGGTCATCCGTATTCGCGGCGAGATCAGCGAGCCAGGCCTGAATGTCTTCAAGGCTGCCGTCGGGGATCTGGTTCGTTTCCTCAGTCCCGAGAATCGCGAATAATCCAGGATGAGTATGGGCATCGATCACACCCGGCATGACAAAGCGTCCGTCGAGGTCGAGCGTTTCCGTATCGTCGCCCACGATCGCTATTGCCTCGGCCGTTACCTGCTCGGCATTGGCCGTAAACACCGTGCCGTTGTGGAGCACAACGTCGGCCGGGTCGACGGGGTCTGCGGGCGGACCCGCAGCACGCGGCGCTTCGGTTGTTATCGAAGTCGGCACCGTCGTTGGGCTACTGGACGGTTCGTCGCTCGACCCGCCCGAGCACGAGGCCGCGAAGACGAACACAGCAAGCAAGACGGCAGTACTTCTCGACACAGTCACTCCGTGATAGCTTCTCTTAAGGTGACAGTATCTATCAATTACGTAAACTGCACAAGCCTTCGCGCCAGGCGGGAGGGCTAGTGGATCAGCTCACGGTCGATCGCGATCTTCAAGACCACTCGCTCTGAGGTGACCGGGTTCGGGTAGTCCTTGCCCATGTACTTCTGGGCCAGCGCGTCGATGTCGGCCCGGGCTGCATCTCCACCCACGGTCTCGACCACGCGCCCGCGCACTTCGACGTACGAGTAGGGGTCCGCGGCGTCCCAGATCGCAACGGAAACACGGGCATCGCGTTCGACGTTGCGGTATTTCGCCCGATGAATTTCGGTGTTGATGAGCACATGCTCCTCATCACAGCCGACCCACATGATCTGGGTTTGCGGGTCTCCATCGGCAAACAAGGTGGTGAGGGCCGCGAAATTTGGGCCCTCGCAGAGAAATCGAGTTCGTTCGTCCATCACCGCAACGTAGTCCTTCTGATTGCCCGATCTGGCTCTCGACACGACCAGCCGCGAGACTGTCAGTCGGAAACGAGGGAGATCTGATGCACGTTCGGAAAGTCGGGACAAATATCGGCGCAAAGATCGAGGGGATCGACTTTGGGGCCGGGCTCGACGATGCAACGATCGAGACCATTGCCGAGGCGCTTTACGCCCACCAGGTGGTGTCGATAGACGGGGCGGACATGAGCCCGGAACAGCACCTCCAACTCGCCAGCCGCTTCGGCGAGTTGGAAGAGAACAAGACCGATCAATTCGGTGACCACCCCACCGTGCCACAGATCACGGTCATCGATTCCGAAGCGGGTCATACCGCCAGCATGTGGCACGCCGACGAAACGTTCCTCGAGAACCCACCGCTGGTGAACCTGCTCCACGGCAAGCAGATCCCGCCCACCGGCGGCGACACTGCGTTTGTCAGCACGGCCCTCTCCTACGAGGGACTGTCACCAAAGTTTCAAGAGTTGATCGATGGGCTCTATGCCGTGCACGACTACGGCAGCCTCTACGAACTCGCCTGGCAGCGCGGCCGAGAAATGGGTCCGCTCGTCGCCGACGCACTCGGTAAAGGACTAATCCACGATCACCCGCTCGTTCGAGAGCACACGGTGACCGGCCGCAAATGGCTCACGGTCAACACCGTCTACACCCGCTTCATTCGCGGCATCGAGCCCCTGGAAGCACAGATGCTGCTCGACATGCTGCTACGTCACATGCAGAAGCCCGAGTTCGCGTTCCGCCACCACTGGAGCGAGGGCGACCTGCTCATCTGGGATCAACAGGCCGTGCAGCACTACGCCGTCAACGATGCGAGCGAACGACGAGTGGTTCACCGCATCGCGGCGCTCGCCACCGCCGACACCTATGTGGGAGTCGGGCGAGAGTAGCCACCAAGGCGGCCGATGCGTGGCCCTGAGGGGTCGACCACTTCGCCGAGGTTCGGAGACAGGTCGAGTCCGCCGAGCGATCGGTAGACCGCGAAACCAGTTCGCCGTTTGAGAGCCTCGGGCATGGCGGCAACAGTTTCGGGCCGGAGCGACGCCACCATGTTCTCCTGCTGGCGGATCCACGGTCGACACCAGTAGGTCAACACTCCGACACGGCGTCGGTCAGACGCGCTCACGCCCGTTCGGTGCGTCAGTCGCCCATCAAACACCATCGCCGCTCCCGCCGGCGCGGTCGCCGAAACGAACGCTCCTTCGTCGATGGGATCGCCGTTCTCACGGGGGTTGAGGTGACTGCCCGGGATCACCTGAGTCCCGCCGTTGGCCTCGCTGAACTCTGAGATCATCCACATCACGTTGGCGACGAGCGGCTCGTTGACCCGCAGGTCGAGATAACCCTGATCGTTGTGTACGACTCCGGGCTCGCCGCCGTGCGATACGAGCTTGGCCAGCGAACTCGACAGGATCGCGTCGGGACCGATGAGCCAGCCGATGAGGTCCTCAATGATGGGATGCGTGAGGAGGGGCCAGAACTCTTCGCCCTTATCGACGAGATTTCCGACCGTCTGGTTCGGTCCGTCGAGAATCGCCACACCTTTCGCCGCTTCGGCTGCCGCCTGTTCTTCGAGGCGCGCCAGCACGCTGAAGCGCGCAGGCTCGGCGATCGCATTCGCCACGAAGCAGAAGCCGTGCGTCTCGAGATCGGCCCGCTGCCGTTCAAGGCTCTCGGTAGGTGTCGGAAGATCGTTGCCGGTCACTTGGAAGCTCCTAGGCCAACATCGCGGCGCCAATCTTCGAGCTTCACTCGAACCGCCGCCAGTTCGGGCTCGGCCACGTCGCCCACGAGATTATCAAGCTCGAATGGGTCGGCGTCAAGGTCGTGGAGGGCGATCGGTTCGCCGGTGTCGCGACCGGCGACATATTTCCAGCGTCCATCTCGGATCATTGTCCAATCATTCCCGCTCCCCATCTCGGAGAAGATCGGGTGATGGTCACCGTTTTTCCCGCTCGCGAGCATCGGTGCGATCGATTGGCCGGATGCGGTCGGCTCCGCCGGTGCGCCGTACCAGTCGAGGAGCGTCGGAAGGATGTCGACCCCGGCCGAAACCGGTGTGTCGATCGTTGCACCGGTCGGGGCTCCGGGACTGCGCACGATCATCGGAACCCGACTGGATTCCTCCTGCCACAGCCCCTTGTTCATGAAGCCGTGGCTTCCGCCCATCTCCCCGTGATCGCTCGTGAAGATCACCAGCGTGTCATCGAGGTGGCCGAGGCTCTCCAACTCATCCAGCAATCGACCGGCCTCCCGATCGAGTTGGCCGACCATCGCCGCGTACTGCTGCCAGAACAGGCCGAGCGACGATCCGTAACGATGGAAGTTCGGGTCGTTCTCGATGGGCTGCGGACTCTGCGGGCTGTACGTCGGCGTAAAGACCTGTGCCGGCGGCCGAACATTGTCGCGGAGGTCGATGTCGACGCCTCGGTACATCGCCTCGAACCCCGGATCCGGTTGGAGCGGATAGTGCGGGCTCATGAAGCTCACGAACATCGCAAAGTCGCGATCGTCAGGAATCTCCCGCATCCGCTCGATCGCAATGTCGGCCGTGGCTTTTGTTCGGTGGCCACCCACGAACTCTCGGCAGGTCTCGTTCTCATCCCAGAATCGGATTCCGGTGAGGTAGTCGTTGTAGCTCTGATAGCCAACGAATCGATCGAAGCCGCATCGTTGCTCCGGCTTCACTGCCATGTCGAAGAACTCGTAGAGATGCCACTTGCCGACATAACTCGTCCAGACGCCCTGGTCGGTCAGCCGATCAGCCAGACACTTCGTTTCCGGATCGGGACCCATCGCAAACTCGGTCACGCCACTTTCCGACCCGAAGCAGCCGGTCATCAAGACACCTCGGTATTGGGTGCACACCGGAAACTCGACGTAGGCGTTTCGGAAGAGGGCTCCACCCGCAGCGAGCGCATCGATATTCGGGGTTTGGATCTGCGCATGACCCATGCAGCTCAGCGCAAACGCTTGGAGCTGATCCGCCAAGATGAAGAGCACATTGCGGCGATCCGACATGGCTACTCCGGGTAGAACGATGCGATTCGTTCGGAACGGTAGACGATGAACGCCTTGCCTGGCTCGGCGACGTGCAGCTCGAACACCGTCTCTCCGCCCTCGCCATCACTGTCAGGCACAACCTCGAGGACCTGCGCAGTGACGCCGTCTTCACGATCAGCGCCAAGGCCACCGTTGGTGATGAGAACGTTGCCATTATCGAGGCGATCGGCGTCGCCAACAAACGGGGCGAAGATTGATCGACCGTCGATTTCCGGCGTGTATTCCCAGACGACTTCAGCGGATCCCGACGCAGGGTCGAGCTCATATTGCACCGCCCGGGTGAACGGCGGGAGAACTCCGGAGTCGGGGTCGGGTATTCCTGTTCCGGGCCGACCGTTGCCATTGTCGTAGATGAGGAGCGTGCCATCGTCCTGCCACTCCGGCGCGTGCTGGTGATAGCTGTAGTCGGCAGCATCATCGATGGCGAAGTCGCCGTCCGGGCCAAACCGCCACATGAGGTCTCCGGTGGCCCGCTCAATCTGGAGCACGGCGTCGAGATGCCGCACCGAGACCGTGAGGTACTCACCAGTCGGATCGAGGACAACGGCGTTGGCGTGCGTCCAGTCCTTGGCGTCGGTGAACCCTTGGGCCCAGTAAAGCCAGTTGGGGAACACCTGCGGGAGCGGAAGTCCACAGACATTCTGATCGCGTGGGTCACCGACGGGATCGAGGTAGTCCGCCAGCGGGTATTTCGCGACGATGTCGCCCTCCGGCGTGAACTCGACGATCACATCGGAGATGAGTTCGTAGCTCCCGTCGATGCCATCGGGTTCGTCGCAAAGGCCCTCGGCCGGAAAACCCTCGTAGATATGCCGCTCAGCACTGATCGTCAGAAGATTCCCGTTGGGGAGCGCGCTGAGCTCGTGGTGCATTGCGTCGGTAGCCACCTCGATTGAGTCGTCGCCGACTACCTGGCGGCCGAACGCGTCGAGCTTCAACGGCCCGCTGATGATGAGGCCTCCCCACTCCTCGATCGTACGGCCGTAGAGATCGATTCGACGGGCGCCGGTGTCGTTGTATTCATGGAGGAGCGTGCCGTCGGCGTCTTGGCGGATATCGCCGATCGCATGGTCCGTCCGGAGATACCAAACAATCTCACCCTCGTGATCCACAACCACGAGGTAGCCGTCACGCGGCGGATTCGCAGGATCGGGCTCCGCGAACTGGTTGGTGTTGTCGATCAGGTTGAAAATCGTGAAGCCAGCACTCATCTGGTCGGGCTCACTGACCGCGATGTCGAACGACGGAAATTCATCGGGAAGAGAGCCGGTACGGAGCGAAAGGTCGACGGAGTTCTCGCTGGTCGACACGGTGATCGTGTAATCGCTGTCGGCCCGAAGCCCGGCGACCGGCAGTTCGTGATGTTCGCTCGACGTCGCGACGGGGATACTGAACGTGCGTTCCAGGCCCACAACAGTCACGCCCGGAACCGACATCACGTCGGTGTCGATCACGAGGTGACCAACCAGGGAGCTGGATTCTGACAAGGCGACTTCCGCCGCAAGTCCATCAGCCGATGCCGCAGAGACTGGAGCAATCGTGACGACGGGGTCCGCGGTATTCCCCGGGTCGTCGTCACTCGCACAGGCGGCTGCCAGAAGAAGAACAGCGACAACGAGAGCAACAGATTTGTGGATACCAGCAGTCTGCCCGAACCTCATCGACCTGCGTATTCCTCTCAAAATGCCGTTGTGAGTACGATGACCTGATGGCTTCAGACAGCTGGACTCGTTGCGACGCGAGCTGAGGGCCTGGTGAACGCAACGATCTCGATCCTCGATCCCGAAGATGTTCGTGTCGCCGAGTACCGGCACATGAACGACCAACCGACCCGTCGGGCGATGGAAGCCGACGAGTACTTCCTCTCGGAGGGCTGGGTCTCGATCGAGCGACTGATCGAGACCGGGCACCGCTTTCGCTCCGTGCTGCTGTCGCCCTCTCGCGTCAATCGGTTTCGGTCGTTCATGGACCAGCCCGCTCTCAAAGATGTGGCCGTCTACGTGGCGGAAGCCGATGTCATGCATCGAATCGCCGGCTTCGAGATGCCGCGCGCGGTCGTGATGTCGATCGATCGCAAACCCCTCGTGTCTGTTGCCGAACTGGCCGCGGCCAGCCAACGGCTGGTGGTCCTCGAGGCCCTGAACGACAACGAGAACGTGGGAGCAATTGCCCGCGCCGCTCGAGCGTTTGGCATCGACGGAATCATCCTCAGTCCGACGTGTACCGACCCCTATTACCGCCGCACTGTTCGAGTCAGCATGGGAGAAATTCTCCACCTGCCTCTCGCCCGGGCCGTCGCCCCAGAGTGGCCGGCGGCCCTCGACATCTTGCACGCCGCTGGCTTTGAGACATGGGCGATGACACCAGCCACCTCTGCCACCAATCTCTGGGCGGCTCCCGTTCCTGACAAGCTGGCAATCATGTTGGGCGCCGAGGGGCCCGGCTTGACCGAAGCCGCAATCAGCGCCGCGACTCGCAAGGTCCGTATCCCCACCCGGGCGGGCGTCGACTCGCTTAACGTTGGCCACGCGGCCGCGATCACGTTTGCGACGGTCGATCGCGACCAAAAGCACAAAGAAGAAGGTGGAATGTCATGACCGACGCCCCGATGGCTCCTGAGCTCGTCACCAGTCACTGGTTCAACAGCGAGTCTGCGATCACCCTCGATGCAATGCGGGGTGAAGTGATTGTGATCGAGGCGTCCCAGATGTTGTGCCCCGGCTGCGTCACTCACGGCCTGCCGTGGCCCAACGGATTCATGAAACCTTTCGTGACGAGGTCACGGTTCTCGGGCTCCACACCGTCTTCGAGCATCACGCAGCGATGACGCCGGTTTCCCTCGAGGCGTTCCTTCACGAGCACCGCATCACGTTTCCGGTCGGTGTCGATTCGGCTCAGCCGGGTAGCGACACTCCGATCACCATGGAGCGCTGCGGGCTTCGCGGCACGCCGAGTCTGCTCGTTATTGACCGTTCGGGCCGACTAAGGGCGAACGTTCTCAGCGAGACAAACGAACTCACGGTCGGTGCCCTCCTCGCCCGACTTCTCGATGAAGGTGCACCTCAGACTCCGTGATCAGGAAAAGGGTGCTCCCGGCTCGACCTTTCCGGCTGTGAAGGCGCCGTCGACAGTCAGGTCGATACCCGACACGTAGGAGCTCTGTTCGCTGGCGAGCCACACGATGGCGTTGGCGAAATCGGTCAGCGCACCGCGCCGGTTGAACGGTGGAATCGGACGGTCTGGGAGCCTTTCCTTGCGGCCCTGCAATCGTTCGACCGCCTCCGCAACGAACGGCGCTGTCATCTCGCTGCTACCGCCACCCGGGCAGACGGTGTTGACCCGAACGCCGTGGCATCCAAGCTCCACTGCGGCAGCCTTGCTCAGCCCCCGCAGGCCCCACTTACTAGAGGTGTACGCAGCGACGCCGTTGGACCCTTCGATGGCGTCAATCGATGCGACGTTGACGATCGAGCCGCCACCGAGCCGTTTCATCGGGTCGATTACGGCCTGAATGCCCAAGTAGGGGCCGATCTGGTTGACCGCAATGATCTGGGTGAGGATCGCAGGGTCCATCTCGGCAATCGAACCCACGTCGAGGATGGCCGCGTTGTTGACGAGCACCCCCGGGTCGCCGAAGCGGTCGACGACCGCCGCCACGGCGGCCTTCCAGTCGCCCGCCTGAGTGACATCGAGGCGCTGATACATCGCGTGCTCGCCGAGTTCGGCTGCCACCTGCCGGCCCCGGTCGTCGAGGACGTCTGCAAGAAGCACCCGGGCTCCCTCCTCGACGAAGCGGCGCGCCGTGGCTTCGCCCGTTCCGCGCGCCGCACCCGTGATGATGGCCACCTGTCCGTCCAACCGTTGCGCCATAGTCCGGCCTCCCTGGTCTCGATCAAGGTCCCGACGTTACAAGCCCAGCCTCGATGCCGGCGGAAGCCGGGCCTCGGCTCGTTACCGTTCCAGCGCTGAGACACGCGTGGGCCACCGTCGCTGTCGTGGCACTGGCCACCGTTTCCGGACCTTCTCGTTCGCCGCTTAGCTCGGTGTGCCCGACCGTCGAAACTCGGCCAGCGCTGATCGCACCCACTCGACCTCGTCGTTGTTTCGACGGGCCCGCGCCTGGTCGACATTGATCTTGTAGACCCGGGCGGCGTTGAGGCCGAGGACCTTCTCCTTCACTTCCGCGGTCAGCGCCGGGTACCCCCAGCGTTCTTGGAATGACTCCGGGATCTGGAAGGCGCGGAACGCGTCGATCAAGGGCTGAGGCGACTCGTACCAAATCGAGTCGCTGCCCCAAAGCACGTTGTCCTCCCCGACCGCCAACAAGAGTTTGCCGAGCACGTGCGCAGCCTCCGCGGGACGCCGGATCAGCGCGAACCAGGTACTTCCAAGTTCGGCATAGACGTTGCTTCCCGGCACGACGCCGGCGGTCAGGAGACTTCGCACAAGCCGGTCGGTGCCATGCCATGGCCCGTCGACCGGATAAGGACCCTCGTCGGGCCCTTCGGTCTCATAGCCCGAGTGATAGACGAGAAAACTCAGCGCCGGGAATGCCTTCGCGGCCGGACCGATGTCTGACGGAGAACCGGTTGGCGCGAGCGAAGACAGTCCCTTGTGGGCACAGACAATCGGCACGCCGAGGTCTTCGCAGCGCTGAAGAAACGGAAGACCAGTCTCGTCGTCGTCGAGCCGCCAGCCGCGGCGTCCCTCCGATGACTCGCCGTAGAGCGTGTAGACCTTCCACCCAATCGGCGAGAATCGATCTATGAGGTCGGGCATCCGATCCAGTTCACCAGCCACATTCGGATGCACGATCGAGTGGTGAAGCAACCGACCGTCACCACCGAGCCGGTCGAGCAGTTCGCGGGTTGCCGCGATCTCGGGGTTCGTCAGGATGTTGTGATCGCCCTCGCCGGGAGCGGCCGTCAGCAGGGCAATATCGGTCTCGCTCTCCACGAAGACGAAGCGCAGGTATTCCGCGAACGACAGCCCGGCCGCGCCGTTGAGATCCCCGAAACGCTCCGGAGCCACACTTCGAATGAAGGCGAGCACCGCCTGCGCGCTCGGCTGCGTGTGCCTTTCCTGCGCCACATAATGCGTCTGCACATCAACAATCAGCTGGTCGCCGCCGAGATCCGCGTCGGCCGCGTCGGCATCGGACTCGGCCGCCTCGCTGACAACATAGAACTCCTCGCTGTGCTCCTCGTTCAACGCTCGAAGCAGCGCGGCCGATCCTCGTCGATCGGCCAGCAGGTCCGCGGCATACATTCCGAGGCGCCGAGCGTTGCCGTGCGCAGTTTCGAACGCTCGTGCGGCGACACGACGGTCGATCCGCCGCGGTCTCAGGGGAGCGAATTCGTCAGAACTCCGACTTTGCAGCGGAAGCGGAATTACATACCTCGGCGCGACCGCACGGCGGATGTCGAATGCCCCGAGGCGATGTGCGCTGTCCACTGTCGTCAGACCTTAATCACAAGAGTCGGCCGTCTACCTGCCGCCGACGGCTCGATACCGAAGACCCCAGGTTGCCGAGTACCAGCGGCCCCCGAACTGCGAACCGCATCAGGACCATTGCCGAGAGGGTCACGTCGTGAACCGCTCCGACTCACGTCGACCGTTCGACTGGCGGCTGTTGACGCGGGACACTTCATGGGTACTTTGTCACCGAGCAGCCTGGTCCAGCGCAATCGCTGTCCTCGTGCTGATCAACGCGAGCTGCGGCGCCGACGCCGATTCAACCGCGGAGACTCTCCACGTCGACGCACCGATCCTGAGTTCGACGACGTCTGCGGTGATCGTGGCGCCAACCACATTGCCCGCTCTCACCGCTTCGTTTCGTGGAGTCACAGCCACACCATCGAAGTCGGGATCGCCGCCGTCGATTTCGACGAGCTGTTCTCTCTCGGGTTCATTGACTTCAACCATGGCGACGAGGTCGCGATCTGGGAAGCCCTGATCGCACAAGTCAACGGCGCTGGAGGTATCCACGGGCGCACCCTGGTGGCGACCCACGAGTCCTTCCTTCCCGTCGGCAGCGCCGACGCCGAGGCGGCATGCCTGCGGCTTACCGAAGACAACTCGGTGTTCGCGGTCCTCGGACTTTGGATCGGCGACTCTGTGCTCTGTCTCACGGAGACGCACGAGACAATCCACGTCGGACACCTGATGCGCCAGGAATGGATCGACCGATCAATCGCGACGCTCGCGTCACCTGACATCTCCGAAGAACGCGAACTCCAGGCCCTCCTCGAGGTTTTGCTGGCCACCAGGCGACTCGACGCACGCACGATTGGAGTACTGACCCACACCAATGCCGAGTCATCTGTCGACCGCGTCGTTCGCCCCTTCGTAGAGGCGAAGGGGCTATCCCTCGGCACCGTAGGCGTCCTCGCGGACACCACGGGCGATCAGGAAGAAATCCAACGACAAGTAGACGTCTTCATTGAGAGATGGCAGACCGACGGCGCCGACTTCCTTCTCGTAGTTGGTAACAACGGCGTTGGATCCATCGGGAGAATTCGAGCCGCGATGGGCCCAATCGACGTCGCAGTGCCCGACGCTAAAACGTTCCAACAGATCTTCGGCGGCGCACCGGAAGGTGAACGAGACGACTTCGACGGAGTCCTCACCATCGCCGGCCTCTCTCCGACCAACGGCGAACAGTTCGACGAACCCTTGCTCCACGAGTGTGTCGAGACTGTCGAAGCGGCGATACCGGGACTGACGGTCGTGCCCACGGGTGATCTCGAGGGCCCCGACGATTGGTTCGCGGGGATCCGCGATGCCTGCTCCGCGCTCGCCGTGTTCGTCGCGGCGGCCACGGCAGCCGGCCCGGAACTCACCAACGACTCGTTTCGCGTCGGCCTCGAATCGCTTGGATCGATCGCACTCCCAGGTCAGGCGTTCGCCTCCTTCGGCCCTGGCAAGTACGACGGCGAGGACGGATTCCGGCTCGTCTCGTTCGACCCCAGCGACGGTGCGGAAGGAAGCTTCACTCCTCTCACCGAGATCGTGGACACCGCAACAGGCTGAGAGGCGGGCATCCACCCACCCAAAGCTGATTCGCCGCTTTGATGTTCACCGGGTTGTCGGTGATGATCGGGGGTCAGCCAGCGTTCACGAAGACGTCTACGGTGCTGGCGCGGCATGAGGAGCATCTATGGACTTCGATATCCCTACCGAGGTCACCGAATATCTCGCCGCACTCGATGACTTCATCAACGCGGAAATTGCGCCATTGCAGGCGACCGACGACAACGAACGTTTCTTCGATCATCGTCGCGAACACGCGCGCACCGACTGGGACAACAACGGCTGGCCCCGTCCGGAGTGGGAGGCGCTGCTTGGTGAGATGCGTCGGCGAGCCGATGCCGCAGGCCACTACCGCTTTGCTCTCCCGGATGAGGTTGGTGGCGGCGGCGGCACGAATCTCCAGATGGCCATCATCCGTGAGCACCTCGCGGCGATGGGTCTAGGTCTCCACAACGACCTCCAGAATGAGTCGTCGATCGTCGGCAACCATCCGTTCATCAAGATGATGTTGGCCAAGGGCTCCGATTCTCAGAAGGCCAAATTCATCGAGGCCAGCCTCACCGGCCAACGGCGAGTGGCGTTCGGGCTTACCGAACCCGAACACGGCAGCGACGCAACCCACCTCGATACAGCCGCGAAGCGCGATGGCAACGAGTGGGTCATCAACGGGGTCAAACGCTTCAATACCGGCATGCACCACGCCACCCACGACATGGTGTTCGCTCGGACCAGCGGAGAGGACGGAGACGCCGACGGAATCACGTGCTTCCTCGTTCCCACCAACATTCCGGGCGTCGAACTCGGAACGTTTTGGTGGACTTTCAACATGCCCACCGATCATCCCGACGTCCACTTCAACGACGTTCGGGTCGGTGACGATGCCGTATTCGGAGAAGTTGGGCGAGGCCTGGAACTGGCCAACATGTTCACCCACGAGAACAGAATCCGTCAGGCCGCATCCAGTCTCGGCGCAGCTCAACACTGCATCGACGTTGCCGTCGAATACGCCAAGGAACGCAGGCCGTTCGGCAAACCGTTGTGGCTCAACCAGGCAATCCAGTTTCCGCTGGCTGAGCTACAAACCGAGGCGGCCATGCTGCGGGCATTGATCCACAAAACCGCATGGCAGATGGATCGCCGCGGCCACATGGAGGTCAGCGATCAGGTCAGCATGTGCAACTACCGGGCCAATCGGCTTGTCTGTAACGCCGCCGATCAAGCCATGCAAACCTGCGGTGGCATGGGCTACACCCGCCATATGCCGTTCGAGCACATCTATCGCCACCACCGTCGCTACCGGATCACCGAAGGGGCCGAAGAGATTCAAATCCGCCGCGTCGCCGGCATCATGTTCGGCAAGCAAGCGAAGAGATAGTTGCGTAATGGACGACGAGGCGTCGCAGTGACCCTGGAAGGCTTCATCCAAGCGGCCCGCGATCTCGCGCCTCTGCTGCGAGAAAAGGCCAGCGAGGCTGAGATCGCCCGCCGTCCGCTCGATGAGGTGATCGAGGCCGCCCGCGAGAGCGGACTCTTCTCCATGATGGTCCGCAGCGCTACAGCGGCCACGAGATCGACATCGACACCTTCTTCGAATTGGTGCTCATCCTGTCTGAAGCCGACCCAGCGATGGGGTGGCTCATAGGCTTCTACATCGAGCACGCGTTTTGGCTTGCCGAGTATCCCGAAGCGGTGCAAGACCAGGCGTACGGCGACGCCGATCACGTGCTCGCTCCCGCCGCGCTCAACCTTGCCGCCGGCACCGCCACCGCGGTCGACGGCGGCTACCAGGTCAAGGGACGCTGGTCGTGGGGCACCGGAATCGTGCACGCCACCTGGGTCATCGCTGGCTGCCTCGCGCACGAGGCTGATGGCACCGTCATTCAAATGATGTTCCTGCTCCCCCGATCCGAGGTCGAGACCGTCGACACGTGGCACATCTCGGGCATGTGCGGCACCGGATCGTGGGACTACCTCATCGACGACGTCTTCGTGCCCCCCCCCGAGCGAGCTGTTCCCTTTCTTGGTCTGCTTGACGGGACAGCACCGAGCGCCACTCAAGTCTTGCGCCGTTGGCCGGGCGGCGCGCTTGACTCCCGGTGACGCAGTTCCGTATCGAGCAACCAGCGTTGCGCCGGTTCATCGGTCGAACCCATGCGGAGCAGGAGCCGCTCGACCGCGAGTCGTCCGATCTGCTCGATTGGCTGGCGCACCGTAGTGAGCCGAGGGTTGACGAGATCGGCGAGCGGAATGTCGTCGAAGCCGACCACCGACATCTCCTCTGGCACGCGCAGCCCGCAGTCGCCACACGCCCGCAGGACGCCGATCGCCTGCTGATCGGTCGTGGCAAAGACGGCGGTGGGACGCTCGGGCAGTTCGAGGAGCGAGTGCGCAGCATCGATACCTCGCATGCTGTCGAGCGGCTCGAACCGGGTGTACGTCTCGGGTGAGATGCCGAGCTCTTTCAGACCGGTCTCGACAACCGACCGGTAACCCGCCAGACGTTGCTGGAACACAGGCATCGTCGCGGGGCCGCTGATGCACGCGATCCGACGGTGACCGAGGTCGACGAGGTGACGGACGACCTCGCGGGCACCTACCTCATGATTGCTGGCGATGAAGTCGAATCCCGACAATTCACGGTCGACGGCGACCAGTGCGGCTCCCTCGCGGATCACATGGGCGTCGTCGTCGGCAGACGAAGAGAAGATCATGCCGTCGAGTCCGCTGTCGCTGAGCTTCGACAGGTAGAGGTCTTCGATCTGGCGCGAGTTCGCCGAGTTGCCGATCAATACGGAGTAGCCGACCTCCATCGCTGCTTTCTCCACTTGCTTGACCAGCTCGGCGAAGAACAGCGCGGTGATGTCGGGAACGACCACGCCGATGGTGCCGGTGCGGCGCCTCCGGAGATTGCGACCGAGCACATTCGGTTGGTAGTCGAGCGTCCGGATCGCCTTCTCGACTCGGGCGACGAGCTCCGGCGACACGCTCGGCTCGTGATTGATTACCCGCGAGACAGTGCCCAGCGCGACCCCCGCCTCAACAGCGACGTCCTTCAGCGTAGGCACAGGTTCGGCCGCCCCGGGTCGTTCACGTTCCTACGCCGATCGCTGGGATGACCTCGTGCATGATCAGATCAAGCATGCCATGGTCATGAGGAGACATGTGCATGAAGGTGAAAGCTTCGGCCCCGGCCGCGGCCAACGCAGCCACGTGGACGGCCACTTGATCAGGGGTACCGAGCGCCCAACCGCTGTCTCGTATTTCGGCCAACCAGTCGTCGAGGTCGCCGTCGCCGATCCGTGCGTGGAGATCACCGGCGCGAGCGCGGAAGTCTCCGGCGCTTTCTCCCAGGATCACGGCCGCGGAGACCGACACCGGTATGTGAGGCCGACCTTCGCGGTCACAGGCGGCATCCACTAACTCCTTCATCTCCCGGACGTCGTCGGGTGTCGCCCAGGGTGTGTTCAGTTCATCCGCGAAACGGGCTGCCAGCCGGACGGTCTTCCGGCGACCGCTGCCGCCGATGATCACCCGCGGCTGAGGATTCGGCGACGGCAGAAAGACCGCTTCGTCGAGGTGCGCGAACTCGCCGTGGAAGCTGAACGGTTCTGCGCCGCCATCCCAGAGGCCCCGGATGATGGTGGCGTGCTCCTCCAGGCGACGGAACCTCGTGGCCACGTCCTCGAAGGGAAATCCGTGGCGCGTGTGCTCCTTCTCGAGCCACCCCGTTCCGAGCCCGAGGTGGACTCTCGGCGCGCCGTTCACCAACCCCGCCATCTCCGCGACGGTGGCCACGACCTTGGCCAGGTTGGCCGGCGGGCGGAAGGTCGTCGGCGTGACCATCGTTCCGAGGGTGATCCGTTCGGTCTCACGGGCCAAGCCCGCGAGCGTCGCCCAGGCATCGGTCGTGCCGCGTTCCTCGGGGCTCCAGACCGCTGCGTAGTGGTCGGCCCGGTAGAGCCCGTCAAAGCCAAGCACCTCTGCGTGCTGTGCCACGGCGAGAATATCGGCGTAGGTCTCGCCTTCCTGTGCTTCGAGATTCACGTTGTAGCGCACAGAGCGCTCCTTCCTTGGGGGTGTCGGCAGCGCGACGCTCAGGCGAACGGCACGCCGCTGGTGAGGATCACGTTGGCGTAGGGCGTGCACTCTCCCGTTCGGACGACGGCGCGAACACCGGCCGCCTCCTTCTTGAAGTCTTCGTGGGCGACCGCTCGAACGCTGGCTGCCGAGAATGCACCGCGCACGGCGGCGACCACTTCCGGGCAGTGGGTGCCAGCTTCCTCGGCCATCGTCACCTCCTCAATCACTAACTCGGCGGCGAGTGCCTCCACGACATCGACGAAACCGGGCTGTCCGAGACGATACGCCAGGTCGATCCGAACGACGCCGGGCGGGATCGGGAGCCCGGCATCCGCGACGCAGAGCCGGTCGAGATGGCCCAGGCTCGCGATCACGCGAGCCAGTTCGGGATGGATAATCCCGCCTGACCTCATCGCGCCCCCGCCCGGTCTGGGGCGAGAGTGATGGTTCGTTGCTCGCGGTTGCTGCGCTGAGCAGCCTCGATCACTTCCAGGACCGCTATGTGCTCCTCTGGCCGCACCGGCACGGGACCGTTCCCTTCGAGGTGGGCGACGAGCTGACGGTAGAAGGCGGTCCAGTCGCCGACGGCAGTCTCGATCAGTTGCCCCGCATCGCCGCGATGCAGCGAACCCCACCGCGGTGGAGGTTCGGCGCCGCTTTCGCCGGGCACCGGCAGCTCGCCGGCGAGGAGCCGTTCCTCCTGGATGTCCTTGCCCCGCTTCACGAACGAGCCATTGGAGCCCGACACGTGGAACCGCATCGACGGATCCCCCTCCTGTTCGCTCGCGTGGAGGTGGGACCGCACGCCCGAGGCATGCGTCAGCTGGAGAGCGAACCGATCCTCGGAGACCCGGTCCGGGTTGTCGCGGTCGAGAACCGAATGGACCGACGTCACCGGCCCCAGCGACAGAATCGCCTGGTCGATGAGGTGGGCGCCGAGATCAAGCAGCACGCCACCGCCGGCGACAGCATCGACATCCCGCCAGTTCGGCGAGGGGTCGGGGACCCACCGATCGAAACGGGAGACGAAGGTGTGAACCGTGCCGAGGGCACCGTCGTCGATCAGTCGCCGGATTGTCAGATAGTCGCCGTCCCAGCGGCGGTTGTGAAAGACCGTCAGCGTGGCCCCGAGGGCGCTCGCGTGCTCGACCAACTCTGTTGCCGAGCCGACGTCAGTGGTCAGCGGCTTGTCAACTACCACCGCCATCCCCGCCGCCATGGCGGCGCAAGCCAACTCGGCGTGGCTGTCGTTCGGCGTGGCCACCACGACCACGTTGAACTCGCCCGATTCGATCGCACTCGCTGCGGAACGAAACATCGCCACGTTGGCGTCACGTGTGTGAGCGAGCGCTCGCCGATCGCGGTCGCGCGTAACGATTCCTGCCACCCGGATCC
>Ga0209709_10002028_pt1 | contig 18092 bp, 15 predicted proteins | sample ArcticOcean_MG_C_2_FD_187435 | JGI IMG/M metagenome (GOLD analysis project Ga0209709, IMG submission 187435) | Marine microbial communities from western Arctic Ocean - ArcticOcean_MG_CB4_136 (SPAdes) (version 2) | ecosystem: Environmental > Aquatic > Marine > Oceanic | place: Arctic Ocean... | reverse complement strand
TAATTATATTTATATCTATATTATTAATAATAATTTTTTTTGATCTAACTTCATTGATAATCTTCTTTAATAAAATTGTTGATCTAATATTTTTAATTTTTTTACTTTTATCAGAAAAAAATTCACCTATATCACCCATTCTACATGCACCAAGTATTGCATCCGTTATCGCATGTAAAACTGGATCTCCATCTGAGTGTCCTAGAGTTCCAAGTTTTGATTTAATATTTAACCCAGCTAAGTACATTTTTCTATTTGGAACTAATCTATGCACGTCAAATCCTATGCCAAAATAATATTTTCCATTATTATAAGATTTAAATATATTTAAATCTTCTTGATCGGTAATTTTTAAATTTTTTTTAGATCCTTGAACTGTAATTACTTTTTCTTTGTCTATTGTAAATAAAGATGCGTCGTCATCAAAAGAATTTTTTTTATTATTTATATGTTTTTGATAGATTTTTTTAAATGTAAATCCTTGTGGAGTTTGTGAGAACCTTAATGAATTTCTTTCTATATTTTTATATATAATTTTTTTTTTAATTCTTTTTGTAGCATCTGAAGCTTTTATTACTGGTACTACTGCGTGATTTTTTTTGAGATAAAAAATTACATTTTTTATTAATGTAATTGATGGATTTGGCCTTGCACAATCATGTATTAGCACTTTTTGACAATTCATATTTTTTATTTTTTCTAAAGCTTTAAATGTTGATTGTTGCCTTGTTTTTCCTCCTTGTATTTTTAGTGTATTTTTTATTTTTAGTTTGTTTAAATACTTTTTATGTTTTTTATTATAAATAATTATAGTTTTTTTTATTTCTTTAAAATCTTTAAAAGCATCTAATGAGTACTCTAATACGCTTTTGTTATTTATAATTTGGTAAGGCTTAGGAACACTAGATTTTAACCTTTTACTATCACCAGCTGCTAATAACACAAGAAACAAGCTCATTTTTTAAATTTCCATATATATATTTAAAATGTTAACTATTATTTATTAGATGATACATATCATTAAAAATTACAAATGGATAATAGCTTCATCCTCAATTTGCATAATATTTGGCATCTTAACATTTCTTACATTTACTAACCAAAGCTTTATTACACTTCAGAATTTTAATCTACAAATATTGCTATCTCTAGATTTAATTTTACTAGTAACATTTCTTATTTTAATTATTTATAAAATATTTGAAGTATTTAAATCAACTAAACAGAAAAAAATAGGTTATGAAACTAATTTACGATATATTTTACTTTTTTCAATAACAACTTTGGTCCCTGCAATACTAATAGCAATTTTTTCATTAATATTATTTAACGTTGGTTTACAAAAGTATTTTGATAAAAAAATTAAAAGTGTAGTTAACAATTCATCAGAAATTGCAAAAAATTATGTAGAACATACAAGAAACTCAATTGAAGCTGACATTACATTAGTATTGCTAGATCTAAACAATAAATCAGATTTATTTTACGAAAGACCAAAACAATTTTTAAATTTGTTAACATCACATAGGTTATTAAGAAAACTTGATGAAATTCATCTTGTAGATAGTTCGGGCAATTTAATTATGTCTAATATAGTTGATCCAACAATTAGTTATGTTCCTCCTACTGACGAAGCTTTTAATTCATCTTTTACCGGTAAGCCTGTGAGAATAATTGATACAATTTCAAATAGAACTTCAGCTTTAATAAAATTAGATAACTTTATAGATACCTATCTTTACATAGTAAGATTTATGGATCCTAATGTAATTAACTATTTAAACCAAACAGGTGAAGCAGTTAGTTTCTATTATAATGTACAAGAAAGTAAAACTGGAATAAAAATTACTTTTGCAATTATTTACTTATTAATAGTCACTTTATTTTTGTTTCTTGCTATCATTATTTCTATGAATTTAGCATCTAAACTTTCAATACCGATTGTAAATTTAATTAAAGCTTCAGAAAAAATTAGCACAGGTGATTTAAGTGCTAAAGTTCAAATAATTAAAACTGACACAGGAATAAAAATATTAAATGAAAATTTTAACCTAATGATAGATAAACTTAAAAAACAACAGGATAAACTATTATTATCAGAAAGACATATGGCCTGGGAAAATGTAGCGAGAAAATTAGCTCATGAAATTAAAAATCCTCTTACTCCCATACAATTATCAATAGATAGAATAAGAGAAAAATATGTTCCGCAAATAAAAAATGGAAATGAAAATTTTACTGAATATTTAAATACAGTAACAAAACAAATTAAAGATATAGAGTCATTATTAAATGAATTTTCTGATTTTGCACGAATGCCAAAACCTATATTAAAAAAAATTAATCTTAATAAGCTAATTTTAAGATCTTTAAATTTATACAAGATTGCAGAAAAAAATATTATTTTTAATTTTACTGAATTAAATCATGTAATTTCAATAAACGGGGACGAAGAACAATTAAATAGAGTCTTTATAAACATATTTAAAAATTCGATAGAATCTATTAATGAAAAGAAAACTAAAAATGCTGATTTTAAAGGAAAAATTGAAGTAGAAATTGGAAAACATAGTGACTATATATATGTTACAATTATTGATAATGGAATAGGCTTTGATCAAGTCAATAAAACAAAGATGGTTACCCCATACTTTACAACAAAAAAAAAGGGAACAGGCTTAGGCTTGGCAATTGTTACTAAAGTTATAAGCGAACACAATGGTTCAATTGCATTTAAATCTATTAACAACGGAGCAAAAATAGAAATTTTTCTACCAAAAAAATATGATGAATGAAGTTTTAGTTATAGATGATAATTCTGATATAAGAAAATTAATTTCTGGAATTCTAAAAGATAAGGGGTTTGCAGTTAGAGAAGCTGCTAACTTTGATCAAGCTACGTTCGAAATTAAAAAAAAATTACCAGATGTTGCTGTTGTAGATGTTAAGCTAGACAAAGGTGATAATGATGGAATCGAACTTCTTGTAAAAATTAAAAAAATTGACCAAGATGTTCCTGTTATCATGATCTCAGGTCACGCTAATGTTCAAATGGCAGTTGATTCATTACAACTAGGTGCTTTTGAATTTATACAAAAACCATTTTCTGCTGAAAGATTAGTAAACTTTGTAAAAAGAGCTGCTGAACATATTAACTTAAAAAAAGAAAAAAATATTTTAGAAGGTAAATTATTTCATTCATATGAAATTATAGGTTTAAGTCAGTCTATAGAAAAAATAAAAAGTTTAATTACAAAACTTAGTAATACCGAAAGTAGAGTTTTTATTTTTGGACCAGCAGGCTCAGGAAAAGAATTGGTTGCTAGACAAATTCATAAAAAATCTTCTAGATCTAAACATCCATTTGTTGTGATAAATGGAGCTTTGCTAGATCCAGAAAAATATGAACAGGAGCTTTTTGGTTCAGAAAATTTAAACGAAACAATTAACTATGGTTTTTTTGAAAAAGCTACTAATGGAACTTTACTTATAGATGAAATTTCTGAAATCCCTCTAGCTACTCAAGCTAAAATATTAAGAGTTTTAATTGATCAAAAGTTTAAGAGAGTTGGTGGCTCTAATGAAATAAATGTTAATGTAAGGATTATGAGCACTACATGCAAAAACATTAGAGAAGAAATTGATAAAGGTAATTTCAGAGAAGATTTGTATCATAGACTAAACGTAGTTAATATTACCATACCCCCTCTAAAAGAAAGAACAGATGATATCCCTTTATTGTTAAATTATTTTGCAAAGAAAATTTCCGAACTAAATGGTATAAATAAAGTTAAGATAGATACTAACTTGAGCTTGTTGTACAAGTATGAATGGCCTGGCAATGTAAGAGAACTTAGAAATTTAGTTGAAAGAATATCAATTTTATCTATTAATGAAAATTCTAATAATATAAACCAATTAGTGCAAGACTCTCTTTTTAGTAAAAATGTTCCTTCGAAAACTAATGATGAAAATGTTCTTTCATTTCCATTAAAAGAAGCGCGAGAAAAATTTGAAAAAAACTACCTATCCTCACAACTTAAAAAGTATAAAGGAAATATATCTAAAACAGCTGATTTTGTAGGTATGGAAAGATCAGCTCTTCATAGGAAACTTAAAAGTCTTGGCATTAAAGAAATTAACTAAATGAATATAATTATATGTGGTGCAGGCAGAGTAGGATTTTCAATTTCAAAACAATTGTCAGCACAAGGACACTCTATAACTGTTATTGATCAATCCAGTGATTTTATACAAAAAATAAATGAAACACAGGATGTTAAAGGTGTTGTTGGAAGAGCTACTTTCCCATCTGTTTTAGAAAAAGCTGGGGCAGAAGATGCTGATATGATTGTTGCAGTTACCCAAAACGATGAAACTAACATGGTAATTTGTCAAGTTTCACATTCAATTTTTAAAATAAATAAAAAAATTGCAAGAGTAAGAAGTCAAGAGTTTTTAGGGGGTAAATGGGGCAAATTGTATGGAGAATCTAATTTACCAATAGATGTAATAATTTCACCAGAATTAGAAGTAGCGAAATCGTTACAAAGAAAATTAGATGCACCAGGTGCATTAGATAGTGTTCCTTTCTCAAATGGGAAAATAAAAGTTTTAGAAATCAATATTGGAAAAACCTGCCTTTTAGTTAATAAAGAATTAGGACAAATTGCAGACGAATTCCCAAATTTAAAAGCAAATGTCTTAGGAGTAATTCGAAATGAAAAATTTTTAATACTTAAAAAAAGAGACAAGATGATAGTAAATGATAAAGCTTTTGTAGTTGTAAATGCCACGCAAGTAAATACAACTTTGTCAGCTTTCGGTCATGAAGAAAAAATGGCAAAAAAAATTCTTATTGTTGGTGGCGGAAATATTGGTTTTAATTTAGCTAAAAATTTAGAAACAGATTCAGAGGGAGTAAGAGTAAAAATTATTGAAAAAAATAAAGAAAGAGCAGAATTTATTGCTAATGAGTTAAATAATACAATAGTAATCCATGGAGATGGGTTAGATGAAGATGTTTTAAAAGAAGCTAATATAGAAGAGTCAGAAACAATTTTATCTCTTACGAATGATGATGAAGATAATATTATGGTAAGTGTCTTAGCAGAAAAAAAAAATCCTAATAAAAGAACAATTGCTTTAGTTAATAAACAAAATTATAGCTTATTACAATCTTCGCTCAAAATTAATGATTTAGTTGACCCAAGACAAACAACAATATCAACTATTTTAAAACATGTTCACAAAGGTACTATAGAAACAGTTTATACTTTATTGGATGGTGAATATGAATTTATAGAAGCTGAAGTACTTGAAACTTCTGAGTTAATAAGCAAATCAATTAAAGATTCAAATTTACCAAACGAGGTGAGGATAGGAGCAATTGTTCGTGGTAAGGAAATAATTATACCCAAATCAGATTTTATTTTTGAAAAGAAAGATTTAGTTGTTTTTTTAACCAAAAGAGAACATCTTGAAAAAGTAGAAAGTTTATTTAGAATAAGTTCATTAATTTAATGAATTACAAAAGTATACTATATTTTTTAGGTATAAATTCTTTAATAGTATCTTTTTTTAGTATTATTAATATTTTATATTCTATCTATCTCGACTTTCTTATAGGTTTAAATTCATATTTAATTACACTTTTTGTTTCACTATCTATAGGTTCTATTTTTTATTATTTAGGACGTAATGATAGTAAAAATGTAACTCTAGCAGATCAAATAGTTTTTATTATTTTAAGTTTTATTTTAATACCATGCTTAATAAGTATCCCATATTTTTTAAGTATTTATGATATGAGTTTATTAAATTCGTATTTTGAGTCTATTTCAGGATTTACTACAACAGGTTTCACAACTTTAAATAACGTAAACAAAATTGATGAACCTCTTTTATTATGGAGATCTAGCTCTCAATGGATAGGAGGTTTTTTATTTTTACTAGCTATTATAGGTACACTTGGATCGGCACAAATTAAAATAAAACCTGCTTATTTAGTTTCTGGTGGAACTTCTGGAAGAAATTTTTACAATAACTTTAATTATAATTTTATTAAAATTTTATTAATTTATTTTTTTTCTACAGTTTTTATTATTTTTTTATTTAATTTAGTAGATATAAGACTTTTAGATTCTTTTCATTTGGCTTTTACAATAATTTCTTCAGGTGGATTTATACCAACTGAAGACCTAAAAAATATTTTGTTAACAAACTTACAAATTTTTATTATTTCTATTGCTTTATTATTGCCAATATTTAATTTCTTTTTGATATACGACATTATTACAAAAAAATTTTCATTTAGAAATAACCAGGAAGATCTTCATTTAGGCCTTTTTATTATATTTTTATCTATAATCTTTTATTTCTTTTTAATAAAAAATATTGGATACCCCAATGTTCTTTTTGCAATTATATCATCAGTTTCTACCTCAGGTATAACAACGTACTCTTCTAGTATAGATTTATCTCTATCTTTTATAATTTTAACAATTATTGGTGGTTCCTTAATATCAACATCTTCTGGTTTTAAATATACAAGAATCTATATGCTTTTAAAAATTTCTTACCAAGAAATTTATCGACTTGTTAAACCAATAAATATTATTGATAAAAATTTATTTAATTCAGACGTTAAAATTGATGATGAAGATTTAAAAATAGCTTTTTTAGTTTTTTTATCATTAATTATATCTATATTTGTTTTATCTAGCATACTGTCATTTGATTATTTAAATTTTGAAGATTCTTTTAAATTATCTATTTTAACACTTACCAATACTGTTAATTCTGCATTATATGGTATGGAAAATTTAAATTTTTATGATTTAAACGCCTTTACAAAAATATCATTAATTCTTTTCATGATATTAGGAAAAATTGAAATAATTGCAGTAGTATATTTAATTAAAAAGTTTATTTTTAGAGAATAATTTATGGCAAAAATATTAATTCTAGGGGCTGGTTCAATGGGGGCAGCCTTTTCTTTACCTTGCTCAGATAACAATCATAATGTCTTTGTAGTTGGCACACATTTAGAAAATGAATTTATTGATAAAATTAATGCTACAAAAATACACCCTATACTAAACTGCAAAATTTCAGAAAAAATAAAATTTTTAAAATTCGAAAAACTTGGAGAAATAATAAAAAAAGAAATAGATCTTATTGTTATAGCAGTTATATCTAAAGGAATTGAATGGGCATCAATTGAAATAAATAAATTTACTAAAGAAAATATTCCAATTTTAATTTTAACAAAAGGTTTAGCAATACATGGTGATTCATATGAAATATTGGCTCACAAAGTAGAAAGATTGCTAAAAATAAATGGTACACAAAAGACGAATATTACTGCTGCGGGAGGGCCTTGTTTAGCAAAGGGTTTAGCAAACAAAATTCATACCTCAGTAGTTTTTGCTAACACAAATATCAAAGAAGCTGAAAAAATATCTAAACTAGTTTCAACTGAATATTATCACATCTTTACATCAGATGATGTTATCGGAGTCGAAACTTGTGCGGCAATTAAAAATATTTTTTCTATGATTGTAGGTGCTTCTAAAGGTTTATGTCACTCAAACCCATATCAAACTATCAATAATAATATTTATTTAAATACTTCAGCAGCACTTGTTCAAGAATCTATATATGAAATGATTATTTTCACAGAAAAATTAAAAGGAAAGAAAGAAACTGTATTGGGACTCGCGGGTATTGGAGATTTATATGTAAGTGTTGATGGAGGGAGAAATAGCAAAATGGGTCATTATTTAGGTGAGGGAATGACTTATTCAGAAGCTAAAAAAATTAAAATGCCCAATGAAACAATAGAAGGAGCTGATCTTGCTTTAGAAATTGGAAAAAAAGTTAAAAATGAATTTAGAAATGATGAGCTGCCTTTAATGATCAGTATGATTGATACTATTTGTAATGAAGTTCCCTTAAAAATTGAATGGAAACATTTTAAGTAAAATTTATTGAAAATAAATAACTTATTACTAATATAAAATTAATATTAAAAAAAATTGTTAAAAATATTATCTATAGATGAAAAAAGGTCTTTTACAATTAAGTTTTTATCTTAAAGAAGCAGCAATGTTCCCACCATCAACAGTTAACACGGCACCAGTAGTTTTTTTAGAGATAGCTAAATGAAGAAAAGCTTTAGCGACATCATCAGCTTTCACTTCATCTAATAGTAAATTTCCACGCATATAATTATCAGTAGTTACTGATCTTGCTTTTGCCCTTCTTTTAATCATCTTGTCAGTCATTAAACCACTTCTTATTCTATCAGCATTGACTCCATTAGATCGAATTCCAAATGATCCATAGTCTACAGCATACTGTTTACATAAACTCAGTAAAGCAGATTTTGGTAAACCATAAGGACCAAAGTTCCTTCCAGGGTTTACTGCTTGTTTTGAAATATTAAAAAGTAAGCAGCCATTAATGTTTTGTTTTTTCATAATTTTAACAGCCTCAGAGGCACAATTTTGGTGGGAAAAAAAATTAATTTCAAAACTTTTTCTCAAATAATCATCGCTAACTTCAGCTATTGCTCCGCTAGGAGCTGTTCCAGCGTTTGAAATTAAAATATCAACACCACCAAATTTTTCACATATTTTTTTAAAAGCATTTTTAACACTTTTTTTTCTTGTTACATCACAATGTATACAGAGATCACTAATTTTATTTTTTAAGTGATTTAATTTTTCTAAATTATTATCTAATAAAACAACTTCGGCACCATGACTTTTAAACATTTTATAAGTTTCAAAACCAATAGTTCCAGTAGCACCCGAAATCACAACCACATTACCTTCTAGAAGTTTTTTTTGCTTTTTAATTTTTGCTTGCTCTAAAGACCAATATTCAACATCAAAAAGATCTTTTTCTGAGATAAATTTATATTTGGAGGTTTCTTCCACTGAAGAAATAACTTTTGCATTTGTTTCAGTTAAATCTCCAGCAATTTTTGCTGCGTTTAAGTCTTTACCAACAGTAAACACCCCTACATTTTGAACCAAAATAACTCTAGGAGAAGTATCTAACATCACTTTTTTACCTTTAACTTTTTTCTTATTCTTATTGAAATAATTAATATATTTTTTTCTATAATTAGACATATTTTTTTGAGCTATATTTTTAAAATCATTTAAAGTTGAGTCTTCTTTGGGTGTTATTATTAAAGGAAAAGGTTTTACCCTAATTACATGATCTGGTGTTGCGGTACCTTTTGAAGAGTAAGTTCTTATATTTTTTCCATTCATAAAATATTTTAAGTGATTGTTTAATTTATAATTAACTATAAATTTTTGATCTGGATGATTATTAGACAAAAGACCTCTGATTATCGGTGCTATCTCGTTAGGTTCAAATTTTGTGGAGAATTTTTTTATTTGTTTAATCTTTTTAACTTTTAATTTTTTAATAGCTCTTTCTGCTTGAGACACGTATTTAATCATTAAACTGTAAGCTTCATTAGCTTCGTTAGCAAAAGTAAAGATTCCATGATTCATTAAAACAAGGCAGTTTATTTTTGGATTTTTGACATAAATTTCATAAACCTTTTTAGCAAGCATAAATCCAGGCATAACATATGGAACTAAAGCAACTTTATCGTTGAAAATTTTATTACAAAGTTCAAATCCCTCTGGTCTGTTGGTAACATTTAAAATAGCATCAGCATGCGTGTGGTCTACGAATTTATATGGCAAGAAAGCATGTAAAAAAGTTTCTACACTTGGATTTGGTGATTTAATATTAATTAGATTTCTTTTTTGAAAATTCACCATATCTTCATCAGATAAGTATCTTTTGTTTTTAAGGCTTAAGAGAGGATTTAATTTTACCGCTGGCAATCCTTCAGGCTCAATTTCACCCATATCCCAACCACTTCCTTTTACACACAAAACATCATATTTTTTTCCATCAATATCATTAACAGATGTTTTTACTGAGGTGTTACCACCTCCATGCAAAACTAGCTCACTATTCCTACCCAAAAGTCTAGTTGTATAAACCCTTAAAGCCAAATCTTTGCTAACACCAATTTTTTTATATTTATTGATGTATTTTTTTGCATTTTTTGAAGACCAATTATTTTTCAAAATTTAAACTCCTAGCACTTATTAACAGCCTATTTTTTAGTTGTCATATAAAAAATATCAAGTATAAAAAATATAAGGAGATTCTATGATAAAAGTTGGTGAACACATAACAATAGATTTTTTAGGTGTTAGGCAAGATTATTCACCCAAATTTTATAATAAAATTATTTATAAAATTGCGAAAAAAGCAAAAGTTGAAATTCTGAATGTTTCTGATCATGTATTTAAACCTCAGGGTTTTACACTGGTTGCTCTTTTGGCTGAAAGCCATATGAGTATCCATACATTTCCTGAAAAAGGAATAATAAGCTTTGATTTTTTCACTTGTGCTAAAGTTTCACCAAAAGTTGCATTAGATATTCTTAAAAAAGAAATTAAACATGAGCGTGTGGTTGTTAAAAATTTTGATAGAAGTAGCGTAGCTTTATATGATGATATTTACAGCACACCAGGTCAAAAAAAATATTATGTTGTGAATGATATTTTAGAAAATTACATTTCAAAAGTCGGCCAGCATATAGAAATTTTAAAATTAGAAGAATTTGGTAATGCGCTTTTTATTGATGGTGAACTACAGGTTTCTGAAAAAGATGAAAAAAAATATAGTAGTCAGTTTGTAAGTTCAGCTCTTAATTTAAATGCTGCAAATTCTTCTGCTGCCATTATAGGTGGAGGTGATGCCGGTGTTGCTAGAGAGTGCATAGCAAAAGGGTTTAATCTAATTGACTGGTATGAGTTAGATCCTCAAGTTGTTAAATCTTGTTATAAATATCTTCCTAAAATTACAAGCAGAGTTAAAGATAGCAATAGTATAAAATGTTTTTGGGGAGATGCTTTTGAAAGTATTAAATCTGCAGAAGATTCAAAATATGATAAAATTTTTGTGGATTTAAATGATGATCAATATTGCATAGATCTTGCTGCAAAAAATATTAATGGATTAAAAAGAATTTTAAAACCTGGTGGAGTTATTACTGCTCAAGTTGGATCTAAAGATAAAAAACCTAAACAAGTAGATAGTTGGTTAAAAGTTCTTTCTAAAAACTTTGGAAATGTAAAATTAGATGAAGTTCACATCCAAAGCTTTGATTGTCGTTGGAATTTTGCCTCTTCTATAATGATTAGTTAATATAATTCAACTATATCACGTATTATTTTTTCTGGAATAATCTTTTTTTTAATTCTAGAATTAATCTTTTTTAACAGGAGGAAAAATGAAAAATATATTTAAACTTTTTCTATCTTCTATTGTTGCGTTGTCTATGTTTATTTCAATTGCACAAGCAGATAGTATTAGAATAGGAACAGAAGGCGCGTATCCACCATGGAATTCAAAAGATGCTTCAGGCAAACTTATTGGATTTGAGGTTGAATTAGCTTGGACTCTCTGTAGATACATTGGTCAACAATGCGAAATGGTAGAACAAGATTGGGATGGAATGATACCAGGACTTATTATGCAAAAGTTTGATGTAATAATGGCTGGTATGTCTATTACAGATGAAAGATTAAAAACTATTAATTTTTCAAGAGGATATGCTGATGAAGTGGCTTCTCTAGGTGTAATGAAAGGTTCAAGTCTTGAAGGAATGGATACCCCAGAAAGCATAAATCTTTCAAGTGGCAATAGTAAAGTTTTAAAAACTTTAACTGCTGCACTTGCTGGAAAAACTGTTGGTGTCCAGACGGGAACAACTCATCAAAACTTTTTAGAGTCTGGTGATGTAGGAAAAATTAATATTAGAACATACAAAACACAGGATGAAGTAAACTTAGATTTAACCGCTGGTAGAATAGACGTAGCTCTTGCTGCTGCATCTGCTCTAGCCGATTATGCCGAAAAATCTGGTAAACCTGTTGTTCTAGTAGGACCTACAATTGCTGGTGGAGCTTTTGGTAATGGAGTTGGAGCGGGAATAAGAAAAGACGATACAAAACTACTTAATGATTTCAATAAAGCTATTAATAAAGCAAGAAAAAATGGAGACATTAGTAGAATTGCTATTAAATGGTTTGGTTTCGACGCATCTATGTAATAATTTAATTTTTAAGGCGATAAAAAAATAATTTTATCGCCTTAAAATATATGGGACTTTTATCTTACGGCGCCACAGGTTGGGGAGACGAACTCTTTTTTGCAACATTAATGACTTTAGCTGTTGCTATTACTGCAATGTTTATAGGATTTTTTCTTGCAGCAATTTTTTCAATATTTAAGTTATCAAAAAGTAAAATACTAAACCTAGTAGGAAATTTTTATACAACAGTGTTTAGGGGTGTTCCTGAACTTTTAGTTATTTATCTACTTTTTTTTGGCGGTAGTGGCGCAGTTATGTATTTAGCAAAAATTTTTGGATACGATGGCTATATAGAGGTAAATGCATTTATTACTGGAGCAATATCAATTGGTATAATATCAGGTGCGTATTCAACTGAAGTTTTTAGAGGAGCTATACAATCTATAAATAAAGGTCAATTTGAAGCAGCTAAGGTTTTAGGTTTAAGAAAAAAAATTTATTATTACAAAATAATAATACCACAAATGCTTAGATTAGCTTTGCCCAATATAAGTAATGTTTGGCAAATAACTTTAAAAGATACTTCTCTAATTTCAGTTACAGGACTTGTTGAGATAATGAGACAATCATATGTTGCTGCAGGCTCAACGAGGGATCCTTTATTTTTTTACTCATTTGCAGCCGTTTTATATTTACTCTTAACATTTTTAAGTCTGAAATTATTTAATAAATTAGAAAAAAATTTCAGCAGGGGATTTTAAATGGAATTAATGATAGAAAGTTTTCCAAGATTACTCAATGCTACACTACTAACAATAGAATTAACATTATTATCTTTATTTTTTGGAATATTTGTTGGGATATTTTTTGCAATACTTAGAACAAGGAAAAATAAAATTCTTTACTACCTTTCTTATTATTATTCATATGTTTTTAGAGGCACACCCTTATTGGTTCAAATTTTTATAATATACTTTGGTTTAGGACAAGTGGAGTGGATTAGAGAATCTTTTCTATGGATAATTTTAAAAGAACCTTATACCTGTGCCATACTTGCTTTTACATTAAACACAGGAGCTTATACCTCAGAAATTTTTAGATCAGCATTTGAAACTATAGACAAAGGAATTTTGGAAGCTGCAATAGGGCTTGGTTTAAATAAATATTATATTTTCTTTAAAATAAAATTACCATTAGCTATTAAACAATCTTTACCTGCCTACGGAAATGAAATGATTTTAATGTTAAAGGGAACTTCTTTAGCTAGTACAGTAACTCTTTTAGATCTTACTGGTGTAGCTAAACATATTATTTCAACAACATTTAGACCTATAGAAGTATTTATAGTTGCTGGAAGTATATATTTATTAATGACCTTTATAGTCCATAATTTTATAAAACTATTGGAGAAAAAATATGATTACTAAAATTTATAACTTAAATTTTATAATCTATATATTGTTTAACCTCTATTATATTAGAACCTAATATTTTATTGATATTTAATTTTATTTTTGCACGTTTATCATTATTAAAATACACTCCACGGGCCAATTCAATAAATTCTTTACCAAAGTTCTTATCCTTTTCATAAATACGCAATTTATCTTCTATGTTCCATAATTCTGTATTAATTTTTTTAATTAATTTAAATAAACCGCTTATCTCATCAGTTATTTTGATTGAAGAATTTTGAATTTTTTTAAGTATATCATGTTCCTTTTTTACTTCTTTAAGCCCATCAGGATCTTTAACCATTTCAAGTTTAATTTCCAAAATACTTATTTTGTCTAGTAACTCGCCAGGCGATATTTCTGATAATATTTTTTTAGAATTGTTTTCCATTTATATGATAAGTTGACTTACTAAATTTAGATATCTTATGTCAAACATTTTGATTATAAAACATGGTTCTCTTGGAGATATTGCTCAAATTGGAGGTGCTCTTAGAGATATCAAGGAATCTCAGCTAGGAAAAAAAATATTTATTTTAACAACTACTCCCTACGCTGAGTTATTAAGCAATTGCCCTTATATCGATGTTGTACTAATAGACAAAAGATTACCCAGGTGGAATCTTTTTTATCTATTAAAACTAAAAAAAATGCTTGAAAGATATAACTTCAGCTCAATACATGATTTACAAAACTCATCCAGAACTTCATTTTACCGAAAATTTTTATTAAGATCTTTAAATTGGTACAGCGCTGACACCATGTTAAATAAAGATGAAAAAAAAAAAGATTATTTTAATAAACCTGTTTTGGAAAGGTTTGTTGTTCAATTAAAAAAATCAAATATTAAAACTAAATATACATTGAAACCTGATTTAAAATGGGCAGAAGTTAACGCAGATACAATAATTAACAAATACTTTAATAAAAAATTTATACTACTTTTTCCATTTTGTTCACCGCAGCTTTCTCATAAAAAATGGCCTCATTACAATGAATTAATAAAATTAATAAAATCAAAATATTCTAATCTTGAAATTGCTGTGACTCCTGGTCCTTTAGAAATTAAAGACACAGGAAATCTTGATGCTGTAGTAATTACAAATAATAGTAAATCAATTAGTATTACAGAGTTAGCAGGTATAATAAGCAAATCTAGTTTTGTAATAGCTAATGATACAGGACCAGCCCACATGACGGCACACCTAGGTAAGAATGGTGTTGCACTTTTTGGCCCTCACACTACTCCTAACAAAGTTTCGATTGAAACTCAAAATTTTAAAGCTATTCAAGTTGATGATTTAAAATTATTAAAAGCAGATGAAGTTTTTTCAAGAATTAAAAATAAACTTGATCTAATTAATTAATTTTAAATATTTTTTAATTACTTTGTCCCAATGAAAGTTTCTTGAAAATTCGAGAGCATTTACACCATATTTAATAAAGTTTTCATTCTTAAAAAAAAGATTAATAGATTCATAAATCGAATTTAAATCATTTCCATCACAAAGTAATCCAGTTTTATTATGTAAGATAGAATCTTTTTCACCACCTTGTTTACCACCTATAGAAGCAACACCACATGAAGCAGCTTCAATAAAAGAAATACCAAATCCTTCTACAGATTTATTTTCTATTCTAGAAGGCATTAAAAATAAATTAGCTGAAGAAATTAGCGCTAATTTATAATCATAATCAATATCTTTCAAGAAAGTAATATTATTTTCTAAATTTAGTTCTTTTCTAAGTTTTAATAAATTATTCTCTTCTTTTCCAGATCCAATTGAAACATATTTTATTTTAGGAAAAATACTTTTTAGATTTTTTAAGGCCATTAATATTTTATCATGACCTTTTCTTTTATCTAACCTTGATACAGTAATAATTTTGGGAAAAGAATCTTTGTAGATAGCATTAGATTTAGCTTTAATACTATTTTTAATATCTTTTTTTTTATCAATCCCAGGAAAAATAATATTAATTTTAGATTTATTTATGCCAACTTTTATTGCAAGATCTTTTGTAAAGTGAGAGTTAGAAATAATATAATTTGCTTTATTTGTAGCTTTAATTAATCTTTTATTTAATGATGTATTTGGCTCATGATTTATTTCTTTAGAATGTATTAAACAAAACGTTTTAATATTTTTTAAGTTAACAGTGTTTATTAACTCTAAACTTTTCCAATGATCAGCAAAAAGTGCTTTCACATTTGAATTTGAATTTAAATAGCTATTAACAAAGTTTGCTTTTCGATATTTTCTGAAAAGCTTGATGCCTTTTATTCTTGTAATATCCAAAGAAGAAGTTACGTCGTATTTTTCTGAATTTTTAAACTCATCTGCAAAGACTTTTATAGACCCGTACTTAGCTAGATTTTTTGCCAAACCTTCCATTAAAGTTTGTATTCCCCCAATATCAGGTGGAAAATTCCTAGTAACAACTAAAAACATTATTTAAACCATTTAATGTTACATCCCATACTGGGAATTTGATTCAAAGGACCTTTTCCACTTATAGCAATTTGTTTCATTGCAATTTTAAGATCGCTATCTCCATTCCTAACAGGTTGTAACTTTCTTAGTTCTCTAATTCTTCCTCTATATTGAAGTTCAAGATTTTTGTTATATCCAAAAAAATCTGGGGTACAAACTGCACCGAAGTTTTTAGCAACTTTTTGTGTATCGTCATACAAATAAGGAAAAGTAAAATTATTAACATTAGAAAAAGAAATCATATTTTCAAAAGAATCTTCTACATAATTTTTAACATCATTAGACATTATAGCTACAGTCTTTACACCGATTGTGTCTAAATACTTTGCATCAATTATAATATCTTTTATTACAGCTTTAACATATGGGCAATGATTACAAATAAACATAATTAATGTTCCATTTTCCCCTCTTATATCATCTAAGGAGATACTATTATTATCTACGGAAATAAGATTAAAGTTTTTTGCTTTTTCACCAAATTTACAAATAGGAGTTTTAGTAAGCGACATATAGATATATAATAATTAAGGAATTAACCATTTTTTTTCAAGTAAATTATTTTTTAGTGAAAAGTAAGCTCGTCTATGCCCTTTAGCTGCAAGATACAACCACTCAATACTTTCTATAAAAATTTCTACTAAACAAAAATTATCATATCCCTTTTCACTTTCTTCTATAGTATATTTTGAATTATCAATATCTTCAGTAAGACCAGATGTCGGAATTGATGTTTCTGATCCTGGAGCTATATCACCCAAATAACATTGACGGCTCATATGCGCTGTTTTTTTCCAAGAAGATTTTGTTAGGTTATTTTTATAGTTTATTTTTGTTACACCATAAATTCTTAACTGAATTTTCTCTACTTTATCATAAAATATCAAGCAAGCTTTTGAATTTAATTTTAATAGTTTTATTTTATTTGATCTTATGTCGCTATGAAACCATATTTTTTTTTCATTTTCATTTAAACCACGGAAAACAACAATACGACCATCTACATTTTTTTCATTACCACAAATAAATACAGGTATATGAAATTGAGAATTTCTATTTTTGAGACCTTCTTTTAACAGTTTCCAAATTTTTTCATAGATTTTGTCTAGACTGTTATAGTAATCAGGTTTTTTTTGTTGCACTAAATTTTACTTTTTTCTAAGTCTTTTTATTAAACTAGATGTATCATATCTATTACCACCCATTTTTTGTATTTCTTCATAGTATCCATCAATAATTTTAGTAATAGGTAACTCTGAGTAATTTTTTTTACTTTCTTCAATAGATATTTTTAAATCTTTTCTCATCCAGTCAACAGCGAATCCAAAATCAAATTTATCTTCAATCATTGTCTTAAATCTATTGTCCATCTGCCAAGATTGTGCAGCACCTTTGGAAATTACTTCAATAACATCCTCCATGTTTAAACCAGCTTTCATTCCAAAATTTATTCCTTCTGAAAGTCCCTGAACTAAACCTGCGATACAAATTTGGTTTACCATTTTAGCTAGCTGCCCTGATCCAGCGCCTCCAAGCAACTTCATTTTTTTGCTGTAGCAATCAATTTTATCTTTAGCTTTATTAAAAGATTCTTGATCACCACCGATCATTACAGTTAATACACCATTTTCAGCACCAGCTTGACCACCAGATACCGGAGCATCTAAAAAATTAAATCCATTTTTTTTTGAATAATCGTAAATTTCTCTTGCTATAGTTGCCGAGGCAGTTGTGTTGTCAATGTAAATAGCACCTTTTTTTATAGTTTTAAAAATACCGTTATCACCAAATGTTACTTCCCTTAAATCATTATCATTACCAACACATGTAAATATATACTCAGCACCATCAGCAGCTTTTGCTGGGGTATCAGCTTTTGTACCCTTGTATTCGGATAACCATTTATCAGCCTTAGCAGTCGTTCTATTATAAACAGTTACATTATGACCAGCTTTTGATATATATCCAGCCATAGGATATCCCATGACACCAAGACCA